>VFQT010000383.1_pt1 | contig 66578 bp, 64 predicted proteins | sample 3512381 | NCBI WGS metagenome assembly VFQT01 (sample SAMN10412376, study PRJNA504923) | tailings metagenome | isolation source: Relicate 2 Philex TSF3 active mining site | place: Philippines: Tuba, Benguet | collected 2017-08-29
GGTCGCCCTGTGCAGCAGGATGCTCGGCGACGCCCTCGAAGATCGCCTTCATGAGGTCGTGGCACTCGAACCCTGAAGATGTCGAATGTAAATGGTGCCGCAAGAGGGACTCGAACCCCCGACCCCCGCATTACGAATGCGATGCTCTACCGGCTGAGCTATTGCGGCAACCGACCGTTCCGGCGCTCCGTGGCGCGCGACCGTGTCGAACAGGCGCTTGCTTACAGGCATTTCCCATCCGAAGCAAGCGACGAAGCCAACACGTCGCACGGATCGCTCGATTGGCGCGGTCGCCCCCTTCGAAGCAGGACAAAATTCCCCGCTCATCAAGGCACCACCCCGGCGGGCAGGCCAGCCGGGGCGGAGGAATTTGATCAACCATCGTGGACCGGATCGCGATCCACCCCACAGATACGACTTGCGCCGTTCCGGAGGCCGGATGCGGCGCCGCGCGCGCTCACTTGGGAGCGAGGATCATGATCATCTGGTTCCGGCCCTCAAACTTCGGCTCGAACTCCACCTTGGCAATTGCCTCGGTATCGGCCTTCACCCGTTGCAGGACCTCCATGCCCAGATGCGTATGCGCCATTTCGCGACCGCGGAAGCGCAGCGTCACCTTGACCTTGTCGCCTTCCTCGAAGAAGCGCGCCATAGCCTTGAGCTTGGTTTGATAATCATGATCGTCGATGCCAGGGCGCATCTTGATCTCTTTGATTTCAATAACTTTTTGTTTCTTGCGGGCCTCGGCAGCCTTCTTCTGCTCCTGGTACTTGAACTTGCCGAAGTCCATGATCTTGCAGACGGGCGGCTGTGCGTCGGGCGAAATCTCCACGAGATCCAGCCCCGCCTCGACGGCTCGGCTCGCCGCCTCGAGTTTCGGAACGACACCAAGATTTTGGCCGTTCTCGTCGATCAGCCGAACCTCTCTGACCCTGATCTGCTCGTTGATCCGGGGGCCAGTCTGCTCGCGCTCGGGCGCGGGCCGCATTGGACGACGTATGTTCGCTCTCCTTGAGTTGTTGTGCCGGATTTCTATTGATGCGGCCGCGCAACGCGCGACCGACAACGATATATCGCGCAGACTGGACCATGATCCAGCGGCAACGCGACGCATAACCGATAGAAGTTGGCAATTTGCTTGCCGAAGTCAAGCGGCCGGATGCAATCAGGCTCCGCTGTCACGCACCTTTGTTGCCGCATCGAACGCATCGCGCAGTTTTGTCCGCAGCAGAGCATCGTAGACGGACAGCGTGGACCGCTTCATAGCTTCAAGCGAGAACCGGGTTGCGACATTCGCCATCGCACGCTTCCCGAGCGCAGCCCGGTCCTCTTCCGAAAGAGCCAGTGCCGCATCGAGGGCCTCGGCGAGCGCGGCAGCATCGCCGGGGGGCACGAGCCACCCCGTCACTGCATCGCGGTCGACCGCTGGCTCGGCGAGTACGGTCTCTGGCGGGGCACCGATTCGCGTTGCGATCACCGGGCATCCCATGGCCTGCGCTTCGGTGGCAGTCCGACCGAAAGCCTCCGGCTCCGTCGACGCCACCACCGTGACGCGAGCCGCGACGAAGGCGGCCGCGATATCCTCCACGTGCCCGACGAGACGCACCGTCGCGTCGAGTCCCAGTGCACGGATACGACTCCGTAATCCCTCCGCGTAGCCGTCACGCCCCTGGGCATCGCCGGCAAGAATGAACACCGCATCCCCGAGCCGACCCTTGGCCTTCAACAGACCCGCCGCCTCGATGAGGACGCTCTGTCCCTTCCAGCCCGTCAGACGTGCGGCCTGAAGCACCACCGGAACATCGCCGACAACGCTCCAACTCTCGCGCAGTCGCGCCACCCGCTCCGGTGCCACGACCTCGGGCCTGTAGCGCTCCAGATCGACGCCGCGATGGATCACGCGGACCTTCGCCTCCGGTGTGCCGTAGCGCGCCCGGATCAGCTCCGACGTATATCCTGAATTGGCGATGACGATATCGGCACGCGCCATCACGCTGTTGTAGAGGCGCTTCAACCGCCCGGTCTCGCCATAGGCCCCGTGATAGGTCGTCACAAACGGTACATGAGCGCGGCGTGCAGCCATCAACCCGCTCCAGGCTGGCGCCCGGCTTCGGGCATGCACGAGATCGATGTGTTCACGGCGGATCAAAGCGCCGAGCGCCCGTGCGTTGGCGAGAATGCGGATCGGATTCTTTGTTCCCGCTGGAAATGTCAGCAACTCGCCGCCGGCCTCGGCGATCTTGCCGGACAGCCGGCCGCCTTCCGCCGCGACCAACGCGCGGCCGCCCGCGCGCACGATCGCCTCCGTGATCTCGATCGTCGACAGCTCCGCGCCACCGGTATCGAGCCGGGGGATGATTTGCAGTATGGTGGCGGTTCGCGCTGCCACTCCCGATCCTTCCCTCCAAGTCCGAGGCACCCTTAGGATGACCCAGGCCAATCCGCAATTCCTGCCTGTCGGCGACGGCGCGGCGGAGCGCCGCATCGCTTATATCCTGGGCGCTGGCGCTTCGGCCGATGCATCGGGCCTCGTCTGGCTGCCGGGCTTCCGCTCCGAGATGACGAGCACGAAGGCGAGCGACCTTGCGGAATACGCGCACCAACGCGGCTTGGCGATGACGCGCTTCGACTACTCGGGCCATGGCCGCTCTGGAGGCGACTTCCTGCAGGGCACCATAGGCCGTTGGCTCGAGGAGACGCGGACAGTCTTCCAGAAACTGACGCATGGTGCGCAGATCGTCGTCGGCTCCAGCATGGGGGGGTATATCGCCCTCCTCCTCCTGCGCGCGCTGATGCGGGAGGCACCCGCCGACGCAGCGCGCATCAAGGCCCTGGTCCTCATCGCACCCGCCTGGGACATGACCGAACGCCTGATGCCGGATCGGCTCTCGCAGGCCGATCGCCGCGAGCTCCTGGAAAAAGGCGTCTACATGCGCCCTTCCCGTTACGGCGACGGGCCTTATCCAATCACGCGGCTGCTGATCGAGGAGGGGCGCGATCATCTGATCGGCGTCGCGGAGTTCGATCCCGGCCGGCCCGTGCACATCCTGCACGGCCTCGAAGACCCCGACGTACCGTGGGAGCACACGCTCGATCTCGTCTCGCATCTGTCGGGAGATTGGACAAAGGTTTCCGCTGTGCCGGATGGCGAACATCGGCTCTCGCGCCAGCAGGATCTGGCATTGCTCCGCTCTATCATCACGGAGTATCTTCCGCTGCTGCGCAATTAGCAGGACCATGACGCCCACAGCCATGGGCCACGCTACTGGAAGCGGTCGAACATGTATTCCTGCCAGCGCTTCTCGCCGACGAGGCAGTCGACGACGGGCTGGCGCGTTGCCGCCTGTGCACGAATGACGCGCGGCTGGGGCTCTGGCGTGAGCCCCGAGATCTCCAGGATGAGCTTTTTGCGGATGGCGGTCGCGAACTCGGATTTGTCGCGCACCGGCAGCGAAAACGAACCCGGCCCGCCGATCACACACGCGGCGTAGTACGCATCGAGATTGGGGATATCGAAACCCGAGTACGCCCCACCGCTTTTGAGAAGCAACGGTAACCCGTTGATCACGATCCCCTGTCCCAGCACCAGATCGCGCGCTTCCTGTACGGGGCGCCCGGAATTGTTCGGACCGTCGCCAGACACGTCGATAACGCGCCTGGCCGCCCTGTACGGAGCCGCATCGAGAGCCTTGGCGCCATAAGCGAGCGCACCCGAGATCGACGTGCGGCGATGCCGCGAGATCGGTTGCGCAGCAAGGGCTTCGGAGAACGCCTGGGCCGCCTGGGGACTGTCGATGAGCGTCCACGGCACCACCGTGCGCTGAATTTCTCCGCCCGCCCACTCGACGTACGAAACGGCGATGCGACCGAGGAGCCCGCTACGGATGGCGTTCCAGACCACGGGATCGCGGAATGCGGCGACGTACCCCTCGCGCTGAAGCTGCTGCTCCTCGAGGTCCATCGAAAGCGATACGTCCACAGTGAGCACAAGCGTCAGATCGACGTCGGTCTGCGCCTTGCCATCTCTGGAAAAACCGAGCGCCGCGCCGAAGAGCGACGAAAGAAAACCGGCAATCCGCAGCGCATGACCCATGCATCAATCTCACATTTCCACAGGGCCGGTGGCAAACGGGATCCGCCCGGAAACGCCACAAAACCTCGTGAAGTCCGTTGGCGCACGCCCCGCGACCACCAGAGGACTGGAGAATCGCCAAGCTTAGGCTGTAGATAACGCGAAGCATGGGAGAGACTATGGCAAGTGAGCTTCACAGCGCGACGCCGGCCGCAGCCGCAATCGAGGCGGCGGCGCGAACCCTCGAAATCGAGGCGGAAGGCCTCGCCGCCCTCAGGGCTCTACTGAACAATGGTCTGGGCGCACCGTTCGCCAGGGCCGTGGAGCTGCTATGTGCCGCCAAAGGCCGTGTGATCGTCACCGGCATCGGCAAGTCGGGTCATGTAGGCCAGAAGATCGCGGCGACGTTCGCGTCTACGGGAACGCCCGCCTTTTTCGTCCACCCTTCCGAGGCCTCGCATGGCGACCTCGGCATGATCATGCGTGACGATGCGATTCTCGCACTCTCATGGTCCGGCGAAACCGTGGAATTGACGGGCATCATCACCTATTCGCGGCGCTTTTCCGTTCCGTTGATCGCCATCACGGCCGGCAGTGAATCGGCCCTCGGCCGCGCCGCCGACGTGGTCCTCGAACTGCCGCGCGCCAAGGAAGCATGCCCGCATGGCTTGGCCCCCACCACCTCCACCACGATGCAGCTGGCGCTCGGCGATTGCCTCGCGATCGCCCTGCTCGAAGCGAAAGGTTTCACGGCCCACGACTTCAAGGTCTTCCATCCCGGCGGTTCGCTGGGAGCCCAGCTCAAGCTCGTGAGCGACTTGATGCACAGGGGCGACGCCTTGCCGCTGGTCGACTCCGACACCGCGATGAGTGACGTGATCGTGACCATGACCGCCAAGAGCTTCGGTTGCGTCGGTGTGGTCGACGCACGCGGTGTTCTCGTCGGCATGATCACCGACGGCGATTTGCGCCGTCACATGGGCGATGGACTTCTGTCCGCCAACGCGTCGGGCATCATGACGCGCAACCCCAACACGCTGACCCCTCAGATGCTGGCGTCCGCCGCGCTCGACCAGATCAACGGTCTGAAACGCACGCAGATGTTCGTCGTCGAGAGTGGCCGCCCCGTCGGCATCGTCCACGTCCACGACCTCATCCGCGCAGGGGTCGTCTAACGGGGCCGTGTGCTGCGCGAAAGCACGATGCTCTGCCGGTCCCCCGGCTTCACTTTGCCGCCGCGAGCCACTAGGGTATCGCATCCCAGAGCAACGAGGCGCCACAGAGCGCCGGGAGCGCATGCCGTGACAATCAAGGATGGTGTCGTCGCCGCAATCGGCAATACGCCGCTGATAAAGCTGAAGCGCGCCTCGGAGGAAACCGGCTGCACGATCCTCGGCAAGGCCGAGTTCATGAACCCGGGCCAGTCCGTGAAAGATCGGGCCGCGCTGTTCATCATCAAGGACGCCATCAGACGCGGCCTCTTGAAGCCGGGCGGCACGATCGTAGAGGGCACGGCGGGCAACACCGGTATCGGGCTTGCCGTCGTCGGCAACGCACTCGGCTTCAAGACGGTCATCGTCATCCCCGAGACGCAGAGTCAGGAGAAAAAGGACACGCTCCGCCTGCTCGGCGCCCAACTCGTGGAGGTGCCGGCCGTCCCCTACAAGAACCCGAACAACTACGTGAAATACTCGGCACGCCTCGCCGAAACACTCGCCAAGACCGAAACCAACGGCGCCATCTGGGCCAACCAGTTCGACAACGTCGCGAACCGCGAGGCGCACATCGTCACGACGGCCGAGGAGATATGGTCTCAGACGCAGGGCGCGGTGGACGGCTTCGTCGCGGCCGTCGGCTCCGGCGGCACGCTGGCCGGCGTCTCCATGGGGCTCAAGGCACGCAACCGCGACATACAGATCGCTCTGGCCGATCCCCCGGGCGCAGCGCTCCATTCGTATTACACGACCGGCGAGTTGAAGGCGGAAGGCTCCTCGATTACGGAGGGCATCGGCCAGGGGCGTATCACCAAGAACCTGGAAGGCGCCGTGGTCGACCACTCCTACCAGGTGCCGGACGCCGAGATGGTTCGCATCGTCTTCGACCTGCTATCGGAAGAGGGACTCTGCCTCGGCACGTCCTCGGGCGTCAACGTGGCCGGCGCCATCCGTCTCGCCAAGGAAATGGGCCCGGGCAAGACGATCGTCACGATACTCTGCGACTTTGGCACGCGCTACCAGTCCAAGCTCTTCAATCCCGCCTTCCTGCGCGAGAAAGGGCTCCCCGTGCCGGCTTGGCTCGACACCCCGCCGCCGCCCCCGCCGTCCGTCTTCGTCGACCCCGAGAAAGCCTGACCTGATGACTGAGCAGCTCTACCGAGACGACGCCTACCTGCGCGAGGCGGCCGCCACCGTTCTTGCAATCAACGAGCGCGGCGGCATCGTGCTGGACAAGACGAATTTCTACGCCTCCGCCGGAGGCCAGCCGGGCGACCGCGGCATGGTACGCTTCGCCGGCGGTGCATGTCCGATCCTCACCACGGTCTACGACACGGACAAGGTGACCATTGTCCACGTCCCAGCCGAAGGCGCGACGCCGCCTGCGGTCGGCGATGCGGTGACCGCCGTGCTCGATTGGGAGCAGCGTCACAAATACATGCGCATGCACACGGCTCTGCATCTCTTGTGCAGCCTCGTGAAGTTTCCCGTGACCGGAGGCCAGATCGGTGCCGATGAAGGCAGGCTCGATTTCGACATCGAAGACGCCTCCGCCGTCGACAAGGACAAGCTGAGCGCCGACTTGAACGCGCTCGTGGCAGCGGATCATCCCGTGGGCGAGCGCTGGATCACCGACGCGGATCTCGAGGCCAACCCGGGCCTCGTGCGCACCATGTCCGTGAAGCCGCCAATGGGCTCCGGGCGTGTCCGCCTCGTCATGATCGGCGAGAACGGCTGCGTCGATCTCCAGCCGTGCGGCGGCACCCACGTCAAACGCACGAGCGAGATCGGCCCGCTCGCCGTTTCCAAGATCGAGAAGAAGGGCAAGATCAATCGACGCATCCGCGTCGTCTTTGCCTGATCCTCCGGCATCCCATCCGGTTCATGACCACACCAACAAACAGGACACCGATCGCATGACCTCGTCCAAGTGGAGCGTCTCCACCGAATGGCTCGCCGCCAATCTGAAAGCCCCGAACGTGGTCGTCGTCGACGGCTCCAAACATCTGCCGACCACTGGCCGCGACGCCCGCAAGGAATACGAGGCCGAGCACATCGAGGGCGCTCAGTACTTCGATATCGACGCCATCGCCGATAAGTCGAACCCACTTCCGCACATGTTGCCATCGGCCGAGCAGTTCGCAGCTCAGGTCGGCCAGATGGGCATCGGCAACGATACGCACGTCGTCGTTTACGATAGCGAGGGCATGTATTCCTCGGGGCGCGTCTGGTGGATGTTCCGCACCATGGGCCACGAGAACGTCTCCGTCGTGAACGGTGGCCTCAAGAAGTGGAAAGCGGAAGGACGTCCCGTCAGCGGCGCACCGACGCCGGCCCCTGCCGCGCGCACGTTCAAGGCAACCTTCAACCCTGCCCGTGTTCGTGACGCCGAACAGGTCAAGAACCTGATCGGCGACAAGACCGTCCAGATCATCGACGCGCGCGCAGCCGCACGTTATGCCGGCACCGTGCCCGAGCCTCGCGCGGGCTTGCGCTCGGGCCACATTCCCTCTTCGAAGAGCGTGCCTTTCACGACCCTGCTCAATGCCGACGGCTCCCTCAAGAGTGAGACCGAGCTGCGCGCGATCTTCGAGGCCGCCGGTATCGACGTGACACGCCCCGCGGTGGCGAGCTGCGGATCGGGCGTGACTGCGGGCGTCATCGCCTTCGCGCTGGCCCAACTCGGCCAGACTGAAACCGCCGTCTACGACGGCTCCTGGTCCGAGTGGGGCGCGCGCGCCGATCTGCCCATCGAGACAGGCACCAACTGAACTGATCGATACGCCTGGAGCGGCAATGGTCGCTCCAGGCTCACCACGCGTTCGCCAATAGCACCCGATGCCCGAAGCGCCGTTGGTCGGCCAATCCGACCGGTCTGGTGATGCTGGGTTTCCGGCTGTGCACGATGCGGAGCGCGCTGACGCTGGGCCGCACCAGCCGCTCGCTGCGATCTCGCGTCGCCACAGGTCCAGCGAGCCCCAGCACGCGTGCAAGTTCGGGCTCGCGGATGCCTAGCGCCTCCAGATGCGTCACCGTATTGACGAGATAATCGAGGTTGTTGCCGGAAAGGCCGCATGCCCCCCGCACGATCTCGGCCTGCTGCCCGGCACTGAAACCGGTCGCGTAGGCTGGATGTCGCCGCTCCGCGATATAGGCCAGAGCGCGGGCATGGCCGGGACCGTTCGCCGTCTCGACCGTGATCGAAACACGCGCGGCCCTGTAGACCCCGTAGATCAGCTCACGCTCCTGCAGATAGGCCACGGTTGTGGCCACAGTCTCGGGCGACAACCGATACGCGATGCCGTGGCAGCTCAAACCCCGGTCAAGCCCGAGAACCAAGCCGGGTCGCCGCGGTGTGCCGCGATGATGTGTCGAGCGGATGCACAGTGCCCGATGATACCCGTCGAGCGTCGCCCGCGCCCGCTCGGCGAAGGGAAAATCCGGCCGCCACATCAGCGAACCGTACCCGAACACCCAGAAGCCCGGCACGACCGAGCCGCCCGGCTCCCCACCCCCGTCCATGGCGCGGCCTCTCGCCTCAATCCTTCTTCCCCGGCGCGCCTGCGGTGGGCGTCCGTCCGAAATTCGGGACTGCCGTATCCTGCCCTGCCTGAATGATGCTCCGGCGGATCCCGCGCGCCTCGGTGAACAGCCGGAACAACTCGTCGCCGTCGCCGTAGCGGATGGAGCGCTGCAGGTGGATCAGGTCCTCCGTGAAGCGGCCCAGCATCTCGAGCACCGCCTCGCGATTGTTGAGGAAGACATCGCGCCACATCGTCGGGTCCGACGCCGCGATGCGCGTGAAGTCGCGGAAGCCGCCGGCCGAGAACTTGATCACCTCGCTGTCGGTCACCCGTCCCAGGTGTGCGGCGGTATTGACGATGTTGAACGCGATCAGGTGCGGCACATGGCTGGTGATGCCGAGCACGAGATCATGGTGGTCCACGTCCATCGTCTCGACGTTCGAGCCCAGCGCCCGCCAATAGGACTTCAGTTTCTCCACCGCGGCTGCATCGCTGCCGGGCAACGGCGTGATGATGCACCAACGGTTGTCGAACAGCTCCGCGAACCCCGACTCGGGACCCGAATGTTCCGTGCCGGCGATCGGGTGCCCTGGAATGAAGTGCACCCCCTTCGGCACGTGCGGTGACACGTCGCGAACGATCGCCCCCTTCACCGAGCCGACATCCGTCAGGATGGCGCCCGGCCGCAGATGTGGGCCGATCTCCTTCGCCACAGCGCCGCAGGCGCCGACAGGCACGCAAAGGATGACCAGATCCGCACCCTTCACCGCTTCGGCCGCCGTCGCATACGCCTCGTCGAGGAGCCCGAGCCGCAACGCCGTTTCTCGGGTCGCCTCCGTCTTCGCGGAGCCCACGATGCGACGCGCGAGCCCCGCGCGCCGTGTCGCATGGCTGATCGACGACCCGATCAGCCCGATGCCGATCAGGGCGATGCGCTCGAACATCGGTTCGCCCATTACTGCGCGCCTTTCTGGAACTCGGTCAGCGCCGCGACGACGGCGCGGTTTTCCTCCCCGGTGCCGATCGTCATGCGAAGTGCATTCGGCAGGCCATATCCCGCGACGCGACGCATGATGATCCCGCGCGACTTAAGGAAGCGGTCGGCCGCGATCGCCCCCTTGGCCTCGTCCTCCGGGAAATGGATCAGAATGAAGTTGCCCACGCTCGGCGTCACGGTCAGCCCGATCTTCTCCAACTCGGCCGTTGTCCAGGGCAGCCACTGCTCGTTGTGCGCGATCGATGCTTCGACGTGGGCCTTGTCTGCCATTGCCGCGACGCCGGCCGCGATTGAGGGAGCCGTGATGTTGAACGGCCCACGAATGCGATTGAGCACGTCGGCGATATGCCGGGGACAATAGGCCCAGCCGAGCCGCAGCGCCGCCAAACCATAGATCTTCGAGAACGTGCGGGTCATCACCGTGTTCTCGCTCGTCGCCACGAGTTCGAGCCCCGCTTCGTAGTCATTGCGGCGCACGTACTCGGCATATGCGGAATCGAGCACCAGCAGAACGTCCGGACGCAGCGCCGCATGCAAGCGCTTCACCTCCGAGAACGGCACGTAGGTGCCGGTCGGATTGTTCGGATTGTCGAGGAACACCACTTTCGTGCGCGGTGTCACCGCTTCCAGGATGCGGTCGACGCTCGTGCGATGGTTCTCGCATTTCACGACGACCGGCTTGGCCCCGTTCGACAGGGTCACGATCTTGTAAACGAGGAAACCGTGCTCTGTGAAAATGGCTTCGTCGCCCGGCCCGAGGTAGGCATGCGCCAGTAGATTCAAAAGCTCGTCTGAACCGCAACCGCACACGATGCGATCGGGATTGAGGCCATACGCCGAGGCAATCGCGTTGCGCAGGGAGGTCGCGCTGCCGTCCGGGTAGCGCTCCAGCTCTTTCGCCACGGTTTCATAGGCCGCGATAGCCGACTTGCTCGGCCCCAGCGGCGTCTCGTTCGACGATAGTTTGATGGGCTTCACGCCACCCGGCACACTGCTTTCCCCGGGGACGTACGGGTCGATGTCGAGGATGCCGGGCTTGGGCGTCGGCGCCGTCGTGGGCTGAGACATGGGTGTTGCCTGAGATTGCCGGAAAGAACGGTGGAATTCGGCCCATTTGATAGTCGAGCCGGGGCCGAATTGGAACATCAAAGCGCGACCGCCCGCAGCGGGTTACCACATCGCCGCATTCGTCCACTGGCAACGGTCCCTTGCTGGGATTCCGCTTCCCGCCAAGGAATTCGTCGCGTTATAGTAAAGATATGCTCCAGGCACGTACGGACATACGCGTTCGCAAGGGAACCCACAGGGACGCCAGCGCCCTCGCGCAGCTCTTCCGCGAGGCATGGGAACTCGCCTATCGTGGCATCATCCCGCATCTCCATCTCGAAACGATGATCCGCCGCCGCGACCTCAAATGGTGGCAGAACGCCATGCGCGGGGGCGACGGCATGCTCGTGCTCGAGGTGGCCGGCACGGTTGCCGGTTATGTCACCTTCGGGCGCGCGCGGGGTCGCGGCAAGACACAGGGCGAAATCTACGAGTTGTACCTCGCCCCGACGTACCAAGGGCTCGGCTTTGGCGAGCACCTGTTCGAGGCCGCGCGTTATGCCCTGGACGAACGCCGCCTGAACGGCCTCATCGTGTGGGCCCTCGCCGAGAACACGGCTGCATGCCAGTTCTATTGGCGACGCGGTGGCCGCCCCGCGGGTAAGACGACAGACACGGTCGGCGGCGCGAAACTCGACAAGATCAGCTACGTTTGGAGCTGAGCGGACCAACGTTTAGCCGCCGGCCACCGTCCATCCCGCCGCGATAGCCTCGTCTTCGCTGCAGAACCAGCGGCCACCGCGCGCCGGATTGACGCGAATGCGCTCGTAGCGCACCTGCCCAGGCATCAGGTAGGTGCGCGTGCCACGCGAAACGTGCCCCTTGATCGGGCATCCATCCGGTGCCCGCTTGCGCGCCTCGGCCCAAACTCGTTCGCGCCAGATGGCAGGCCGCTCGGCTACACCGCGCCACACACCGGCCTTCGCCTTTTGCGCCTCGGCCTCGATGGACGCATACCGCGCCATCAGCCCGGACCGGGCAAACACGGCCCCTGCTCGCACGAGCGACGCCCCCACGTCGTTCTGGCGCACGCGGCATGTGCCGCGGGCTGCCTCGCTGGCGTTGCCACCCTCGATCTCGCAGGTGACATGGCGGCCGCTCACCAGCCTGACGAGCGACGACACCGCCGCGGCGCCGCAGCGCCAGCGGCGGCCGTTGGGCTGCTGGCAGACTTGCGCCCTCTCAGGAGGCTCGATGCCATCGAGCACGACCACAGTATCTCCGATGCGCAGCCGCGCGGCATCGAGGACACTGGCACGCCCTGAAATCTCCCGTGTCGAGCCGAGCGGGAAACCGACGAGCGAGGCGATGTTCGGCATGCCGGCAGGCATCGGCACCATGCGCGCCGCAGCGAGGCTTGCAAGCCCAGCGACGGCCAGAGCAGCTAGCGACGCCAAGGCACGTGCCGACGCGATGCGCGCAACGCCCACAGGCAGCGAGCGCTGCCCGGCCAGATAGGGAAGAGCTCCCACGGACAACGCGATGGCGCCCAAGGTCATGGTCAGCAGGGCTTGCTGATCGAGTGCCCGCAAGAAGCCGGCTCTTGCAAGGCTCGCTGCCAGCATCAAGGCGCCGGCGGCAAGCAGCACACTCCGCACCGGCGATCCGTCGATCCGGCGCGCAAGCGGCATCATCACGCGCGCCGTGCGCGCGCCGAATGTCCGGATCAGCCCATGCAGCCCGATACTCAGCCGCCGCAGCGCGTGGCCCACCCATAGCGCCGAATGCCGCGCAACCGCCCCCACTCGCCGGATGCCGACGATCATGCCGGATCGAGCAACCCTGCCCGCCGCCTGCAAGCTCTGCGCTGCGGCGTCGCTGGCGACGCGCGCGCCTTGTCCTGCGGCGACACCCGCAGCCTTCAGGCCGTCCACCGCGCCATTCTTGAGCTGTTCGGCCTTTTCACGTCGCGCTTCACGACGCAGCTTGATCGTCGTGCGCACGTATTGGTGCCACTCGAAGCCGTCCTTTTGCCTCTTCCACCAGCGCATCGGGACCTCTTCCTGTGTCAGGCCCCGCCGCCGGCAGGGCAAGAAAGCGCCGCAATCGAATCGATATCAGCGGCGACTTTCAGTCAGGAATTTGGCGATGCGTGGGCCGGAGGTCAGCTCGTGAGTGCATCGGGCAGAACTACTTCGACGTGCACGTCGAACGGACGTTCATCGAGGTTGGCTCCATCCCCCAGCCGGTCGACGACGAGGAACGACTGCGGGACGAGTGCGATCAGCGGGTGATGCCACACGCCACGAGCGTACGAGCAGCCCTGCGATCCCCGTGTCACGAAAGCCTTGAGATCACGGAGGGAGAACGCGTCGCCCGCAGGCGCCACCACGATTACGAAGGGATCGGGTGTAAGCGGCACGAAAGCTTGGCTGCCGAGCGGATGCCGTTCCATCAGGTCGAGCATAATGGGGAGTGGGCGGGGCCGCGCCTGGAATACGCTGATACCGGCACGTCCGGCCGCCTCGCCGACATCCACGCGAGCCAGGTCGTTGAAACGCTGCGCGAAGCCGGCATTGATCGTCACGGGCGTCACGCCATTGCAGTCGACGACGTCGCCGAAATCCTGAAAGGCCTCCCGCGTCAGCGGCTCGGCCCGAAGTCGATGCAGCATAGACATGCACGATCCTTGTCGAGAAGAAGCGCTAAGCCTCGTCGATCCGCGTCCGCGCCAGCCGCAAAGCATTGCCAATGACGGAGACCGACGACATCGACATCGCCGCCGCCGCGATCATCGGCGACAACAATACACCGAGCACAGGATAGAGAACCCCCGCCGCGATCGGAATGCCCAGCGCGTTGTAACCCAATGCGAACACCAAGTTCTGGCGGATGTTGGCCATCGTCGCCTGCGCAAGAGTGTGTGCGCGTGCGATCCCCATCAGATCGCCCTTCGGTAGCGTGATGCCCGCGCTCTCGATCGCGACATCCGCCCCGGTGCCCATGGCGATGCCGACATCGGCCGCACTGAGCGCTGGTGCATCGTTGATGCCATCGCCGGCCATCGCGACGCGTCGCCCCTCTCCCTTCAGGCGCCCGACGAGATCGGCTTTTTCACCCGGCAATATCCCGGCATGAATTTCGGCGATACCCAATTGCCGGCCGATGGTTTCAGCTGTCACCCTGTCGTCGCCGGTCGCCATGATCACGCGAATGCCGCGCCGGCCTAGCGCGTCCAACGCGGCCGGCGTCGATGCCTTGACCGGATCGGCCACCGCGAGCCATCCCCACAGCTTGCCACCGATGGCGACGAGCAGCGCCGACTTGCCCTCGGCGCGCAGGCTCGCGAGCGCCGCCCCGTATGCCGAACTCTCGAGCCCCAGCGAGTTCATGAACCGCGCCGAGCCGAGTGCCACCTCCTGGCCGGCGACGATGCCCTTCACGCCCTCACCGGATACGGCCTCGAAGACTTCCGGCTTCAACAACGCGGTACGCCGCACGCGCGCGCCCGCCACGATGGCCTCGGCCAGCGGATGTTCGCTGCCGCGCTCGAGACTGGCGGCGAGCCGCAACATCATCTTCTGGTCGCAGCCGGGCAACGCCACGATGTCCGTCAGCGTCGGCTTGCCCTCCGTAAGCGTGCCGGTCTTGTCGACCACTATGGTATCGACGGCCGCGAGCCGCTCCAATGCCTCCGCATTGCGGATCAGGACCCCAGAGCGCGCGCCGCGTCCCGTCGCCACCATGATCGACATCGGCGTGGCCAAGCCAAGCGCGCACGGACACGCGATGATGAGCACAGATACGGCGGCGACGATCGCGTAGGCCAGCGACGGCTTCGGCCCGAGGACCAGCCAGCCAACGAACGCAATGGCCGCCACCCCGACCACGGCCGGCACGAACCAGCTCGCGACCTTGTCCGCGATCCCCTGGATCGGCGCGCGGGAGCGCTGCGCATGCGCCACGAGCTCTACGATCTGAGCGAGCATCGTATCCGCGCCCACCCGTTCCGCCTCCATCACGAAGGAGCCTGTCCGGTTGACGGTGCCCCCCGTCACCTTGGCGCCGGCCGCTTTCTCGACCGGCAGCGGCTCACCCGTCAGCAACGATTCATCGACCGACGAACTCCCCTCTCGCACGACGCCATCGACGGGAACCGCGCCGCCCGGGCGCACCCGCAAACGATCGCCGACGACCACTTGATCGAGCGGTACGTCGGCCTCCGCACCATCGTCTGCGATGCGCCTGGCCGTCTTGGGCGCGAGATCCAGCAGCGCGCGCAGGGCATTGCCCGTCCGCTCCCGCGCCTTGAGTTCGAGCACTTGCCCGACGAGAACCAGCACGATGATGACCGCTGCCGCCTCGAAATAGACGCCGATCAACCCGTGGCGATCGCGCAGCGAGGCCGGAAATACGTCGGGAAGCAACGTGGCGAAGAGGCTGTAGACGTAGGCCGCCGTGACACCGATCCCGATCAGGGTCCACATGTTCGGGAGCCGGGTGCGGATCGACGCCACGCCACGCTGCAGGAAGGGCAACCCGCACCACAGCACGACGGGCGTCGCCAGGATCAGCTCGAGCCACTGCGACAATCGCGGATCGATGAAGCGGTGCAGCGACACTCCCATGTGCGGCAGCATCGCGATCAAGAACAACGGTGCCGTGAAGATCGCGCCCACGATCAGCCGGCGCCGGAAATCCGTCAGCTCCGGATTTTCGCCTGCGTCGGCCGGCGGTACCCCCATCGGTTCCAGCGCCATGCCGCAGATCGGGCAGGTCCCTGGACCATCGGTGACGATCTCAGGGTCCATCGGACAGGTGTATTTCGTGCCTTTGGGCCGCGCCTTGGCCTCGGCGGCTTCGGCCTTCGCCTTCGCTCCGGGGTCGAGGTAACGAACCGGATCGGCGGCGAACTTCGCCTTGCAGGAGGCGGCACAAAAATAGAAGGACTTGCCGTCGAGCGTATGCACATGCTTCGCGGACGCGATATCCACCGTCATGCCGCATACGGGATCGATCGCGGCCGTAGCCTCGCTCCGCGAGTCGACTGCGTGCTCGTGATGAGAAGCATCGTCGGACATGGGTATGTTCCCCAGGTGATCTTTGCCTCTGTTCCGGAGGAATTGTTCACGCGACGAGTCGCGACACCGCGCAGGCCACGCCTACAGACTCCTTCGCTTACCCCAATCGCCCCTGCGTGCCCACGCGTCATTGCCACACATCGACACGGCGACCGCTGGGAGGTCTGAAGACGGCATCACGATGAGGCCGGCGGCACAGCCTGTTCGCTTTTAACGCGTGTCACCTCGCCGAGGATCCAGTCGTAGAATGCCTTGATCTTCGGACGCTTCTCCAATCCCTCCGGGCATACTATGGCAAAATGCCGCTCGGACGGCAGAACGAGATCGAAGGGTGCAACGAGCCGCCCCGTGCGAAGGTCGTCGTGCGCCAATTCCCGCTGCGCAAGGAGAACGCCGGCCCCTTCACACGCCGCCTCCAAGGCATGGTCGATGCTGTTGAACCGCAAGCCACGCGTGAGATCCACGCCGGTCACGCCGGCAGCCGCCAGCCAGTCTTCCCAGGTCGGCATTCCCGGCAGTCCGCCTTGCATGCCGTCATGAATGAGCGGCGCGCGCTTGAGATCGGCGGGGCTCGACAGCCCGCCCAATTCCTTGATCAGACGCGGGCTGGCGACGGGCGTCAACGACATGTCCATCAGCTTGCGCATCCACAATCCCGGCTGCCGTCCGCCGGCATTTCTGATCGCGAGATCCACGCCGTCCGTGGTGAAGTTGGCCAGTTCGCGGGACGCCGAGATCCGCGTGTCGATGTTGGGATGTGCCATAAGAAATCGGTAGAGCCGGGGCGCCAGCCACTTCGACGTGAACCCAGGAGGGGCGCTCACGACCAGGATCCGCTCCGAAACGTCGCGATCCAGAAGGTCAACCGACTGACGTATCTGCAGGAAGGCTGCATGCAGCCCCGGGTAGAGGAGATTGCCCTGCGGGGTCAGCGCAATGCCTCGCGCCTTGCGATCGAACAGGCGTTCGCCCAGAAATTCCTCGAGCGTCCGGATCTGGTGGCTGAGCGCTGCCGGCGTCACCGACAACTCGTCGGCCGCGCGCTTGAAACTCAAGTTACGCGCCGTCGCTTCGAAGGCGCGCAGCGCGTTGAGAGGGGGCAGAGGGCGAGGCATAACAGATTACTTTTCCTCATCTTTCGGGTGCAAAATCATCGTTTGTCCAACTGCTCCCGCGTCAGCATATTGAGCCCATCGAGATGATCATGAGCAAGGACAAAAAATCATGTCTCGTCAGCACTATCCCGAAGATGTCGTAGACTACGACCGGATCCCCGCCCTGATCGCCAAGGGCCGCCGGGAGCGCTCGTTGGCCATGTGGTCCATGCTGCAGAAAGTTTTCGGTCGCCGCGCCGAAAACGAGAGCGAGGGCACCGGCATTGCCCACAGCCGCGGGGCACCCTGCACAGCCTGCTGAGGTGTCCTGGCAGAAGTTCGACGGTGGGAAAATTCGCATCTGTTCGTGAAGGAGGCCGGCGAAAGCCGGCCTCCTTCACGTTTTTATGTTTGTTCTTTCCCTGCAGCCGCGCCAGATGTAGCGCCACGCCGATACGAACGACCCCACGGGAGCACATGAGAAGCCTTTACGACTGGACCATGCGGATGGCCGCCCACCGGCGTGCCGGAGACGCGCTTTTCTGGGTAGCCTTCGTCGAAAGCTCGGTTTTCCCGATCCCGCCCGACGTCATGCTCATCCCTATGATCCTCGCAGAACGCGCGAAGGCGTGGTGGTATGCCACCGTCTGCACCATAGGCTCGGTGATCGGAGGCATCGCCGGATACGCGATCGGCTATCTGCTCTTCGAATACATCGGGCAGCCTATCCTCAAATTCTATGGGCAGGCAGATAAGTTCGGTCAGGTATCTCAGTGGTTCCAGGATTGGGGTGCGATGATACTGATCGCCAAGGGCTGGACTCCTTTCCCCTACAAGGTGCTGACGATCCTCGCTGGCGCGACGCACATGAATTTCTGGTCCTTCATCGCGGCCAGCATCGTGGCGCGCGCCATGCGGTTCTACCTCGTTGCCGCGCTGCTCTACTGGTTCGGCGAACCGATCCGCGAGTTCATCGAAAAGCGCCTGTCGCTGGTGACAACCGTATTCGTCATCGTGCTGATCGGCGGCTTCGTCGCCGTCCGTTACCTATTCTGAGTAGTCAGACGGAGTATCCCGCCGATGCGCCGCAGCCACGTAACCGAATCGCTCGCCTATCAGGCCGGAGGCTTGGCCTTCATCCTGGCACTCGGAGCGATTCTGGCCGCACTGGCCTTCGAGCACATCGGCGGCTACCTGCCCTGCCCTCTCTGCCTGCAGGAGCGTTACGCCTATTACGTCGGCGTGCCACTGCTGTTTGCCGCGCTCGCCTGTCTCTCCGCACGCGTGGACAGCATCGCCGAGATCCTGTTCTGGCTCGTCACCTTGGCCTTCGTCATCAACGCGGGCCTTGGAATCTATCACTCTGGCGTCGAATGGAAATTCTGGCTCGGCCCTGACACCTGTTCGGCCGCGGCACCGACCCTCGCCAAGGGCGTCGGCAATCTCCTCGAGGAATTGGCAACCACACGTGTGATTCGCTGTGACGAGGCGCCCTGGCATTTCATGGGACTGTCGTTCGCAGGCTGGAATGCAGTCATTTCGCTCGTGATCGCGCTTGCTGCAGCACGTGCCGCGCTGACCACGCACCGCGAATAATCGCGAGTTATCCACAACATCCACAAGCCGAAAAAATTCTTCCGGCCACTGCCGCCGGTGCAAGTCATTGTTTTGCAACGACTCCGATGTTCTCTGAATGTTCATTAACGATAACACCGCGTTCACTTCATTTTTCAGTCTCCGTGTTGTCACAATGCAACGGCTAATTTGCTCTCGTTCGCGGCACACGACGCGAGCGAGTGAGCCGGAAGGACCCGCCGATGCTCGAGTTTGTAAGTAGAGTTCAGTTCTCCAAGTCGCGTCCCACACCACGTAGCGTTCTTGCCCGTAGCGTCGCGTTTCAGTCCTCGCGTTCTGCGTCTCCAGTTGCGTCGCGTAGCAATTCCTCGAGTTCAACCGGGTCGTGTGCGTTCCTCGCCGCGTCGAACAGGTTCGACGCCCCAAGGTGTCGAGAGTCGAGTGGCGTAAGTAGCGTGTGTAGCGTTCCCTGTAGCGTCCGTTGCGTTGGTAGTGTGCGAGTATCTCGTTCCGTTGCGTTTGCGTCAGATGAGTTCGCGTACGTGTGCGTTGCGTCAGCGCCCGAGACGGGCGCCCACGGCCCCAAGAGCGTTCTTTCGAGAATGCTCGCGGTGTCCAGGCGAGCGGCGATGCGGAAAAAGTTCTCGTGTATCGCATCGCGGCTCGCCGATCAGAAGTCGAAGTCCCGTGCGCATGTCGCGTCGCATGAAGCGCGTTCGTTGTCGCGCACACCGCGTGCACGCGAAGCTGCGCCAAATGAGTCCAGTGAGTGTGAGATGTCGAGCGTCGGTCAGTTGAAGCACACAGGTCCGGGCGGACGGCCGTTGGCGAAGAACCGCCCCGAATTCGACCGCAGCGTCGAAGCCGTGAACGAAAAGTCAGTGGCCTCGATCGCATGTGTCGGCGAGTGGCGTGCCATTGGTGATGTGGTTCTGGAGGCGATGAGTGCCTGCGTCACACCAAACCGTGGCGCAGCCGAGACCTCCAGAGCGGTGCATTGAGACGCCGAAGGGCGAAACACCGCTAACACCGGGAAATTTCGAGCGGCCACCGCCGCTCGACACGAGAAGGCAAGCGTCGCGAGCGAAACGGTCACCGACCACTCGAGGCAGGACATAGCAAGGTAGCGCGTAGTTTTGCCAGAGCGCTCGTACGCTTGCCCCAGATCAGAGTCCCCGCGTTCCCCGTAAGCGTTGCGTCCGCGTCCTTAGTTCTTTCGTTTGAAACCTCCTCAGTCGTTGAGCGTTGCACATCCAGCAACGAGCCAGGAGCGCGTAAGCCATGAACGTCGTCCGTACTGCCAACGAGCTTGGCCCTCAGAACGTCAATCCGATCCTCTGGAACCAATCCGTCGGATATGCCCGCCAGATCTGCGCACGCATCTTCCGCGACGGAGGATCTCCCGCCGACGCGGTCGTTGCGTTCGAAATCGCGGGCGAAAAGGCCACCGACTGGAGCAAGGCCGTCGAACTCATCGCGGAAGCGTTGTCCAGCGCGCCCACGAAACGCGCCGCGTGAGGTGCGCCGCCGGGCTATCGTTCGGCACAATCGGCATCGAAGAACGACTTGGGCGCCGTGACGGCTGCGGCGCCTTACTCCTCGGCTCTGAAGGGGCGCGAAAGTAGCCCCTCGATTGCCTCGTTGACGTCGAGACGCCCCTCCACGATGCCGTGCACCGCAGTCGCGATAGGCATCTCCACGCCTTTCTCTGCGGCCAGCTTCGTCACGGCCGCGGCTGTGAAAACGCCTTCTGCAACCGAGCGGCGCGCACCCAGCACCTCCGCGAGCGTCTTCCCCTGGCCCAGCGCCCGGCCCAGGCTCATGTTCCGCGATTGCGGGCTCCCGCACGTCAACAGAAGATCGCCAAGCCCCGACAGACCCGTCAGTGTTTCAGGCTTGGCACCCAGCGCAGCCCCGAACCGTCGCATCTCCGCAAAGCCTCGCGTGACCAGAGCCGCGTGCGCGCTTGCGCCGAAACCGCGTCCGTCGACGATGCCAGCCGCGATCGCCAGAACGTTCTTCAAGGCGCCTCCGAGCTCGACACCGATCTGATCCGACGACCAATAGATCCGGAAGCTGCGCGAGCCGATCGCTTCGGCCAAGGCGCGTGCCAGGTCTTCCTTGCCGGTGGCCAGCGTCAAAGCCGCCGGCAAACCTTTCGCGACGTCGGATGCGAAGCTGGGCCCCGACAGGACGGCTTGTGTCGCCTCCGGCAGCGATTCGGACAGTACGGTCCCCATGAGCTTGCCGGTCGCCTGCTCGATGCCCTTTGCGCAAATGACGACTGGCGTCCCGACGCGATAGTGCTGCGCAAGCGCGCCCGCCACCGTTCGCAGGTGTTGGGCCGGCGAAACCAGCAATATCGCGTCGCACTGCGCAATGGCGCCGAGGTCGTTGGTCGCCTTCAGCATCGGCGACAGCGCGATGCCCGGCAGAAAGACCTGATTCGTGTGCTGCTCGTTGATTTCGCGTGCGACATCGCCCTCACGCGCCCAGATCAGCGTGTCGCGACCGGCAACGACAGCCGTCTGCGCGAGCGCTGTTCCCCACGCGCCCGACCCGATCACGCCGATCGACCGGAGTGCACTCATCCACCGGTTCCCTTCTGACAATGGCTCTTACTCAACATATCTATGGCGGCTGCGGGCAACCACCACGCATAGGACCCGCCCAGACACCTCTTCTCCGCGACCTTGCGCATCCACGCACGACGCGCCTTGCTCTTTGCCGCCGCGAGGAGGACAGAAGGCCCCCATCGCCGTCACGTCCCTTTGTGCGCCACCCGATCCGCACGGACCTCGGGTACGCCGAGCGCAAGCGCCCGCCCATGCGATCGCATGAAAGCATCAGCTCATGCAGACCTCCTGGAGGCCGAAGCCGCAGACGGTGCAGCAGCATGCCAAGCGCCTGCACCGTCGAACGGATCGTCTTTTGCGCGGTTCCGTGCCGATAGGCCAGGACGAATCGCAACAACGCTACGCTTCAGCGGCGACAAGGAATACCAGAAAAAATACAGTACTGAGCGCGCTCGGTGCGAATGCAACGCTCTTCCGTGTCGCGGGCCGCCGCCCAATTGGCAAAGGGCGCGCCGAGCTTCGGCATCGCTCTGACCCTTCGCCGCCAGTTCGCCCGTGCCTTAGTTTTCGCCAGCCATTCGTAACGCGCCTGCTCGCCGCGCGCGACGACGAGTTCATCCGCACACTCTTGCGCACGCGCTTGCCCTGCGGCCAGCAGCGCCAACACGATCGCGACGATCGATGCAGTCAGAAATCTCATCTCGGTTCAGTGCAATCCTCCGCGCGTCATTGGCGCACGAAAGACGAGCCCCTTGTTGCCAGACCCAGCCGCAAGATACCAAGAATCGAGCAAGCGAGCCACAGCACGGGGATCCCACGTACAATGACCTTCACGTCCAACGCCGACCTAGACGTCCGAACTGCGATCATCGGCCGAAAGTCTGTCCGCGGGTTCAAGCCGGACCCCGTCCCTCTCGAGTTGGTCCGGCAGCTTCTCGACGAATCCGCCCGCTCGCCGTCCGGCACGAACACGCAACCCTGGCGCGTCCATGTCGCGATCGGCCCCGCACGCGACCGCTTGGTTGCCGCGGTCACCGCAGCGGCCTCCACCGGCCCACAGCATCACGAGTATGCCTATAGCCCAGCCGAGCTGCCCGAGCCCTATATCTCGCGGCGTCGCAAGGTCGGTTTCGACCTCTATGGGATCGCGGGTATCGCGCGCAACGACATGGAGGGCCGCAAGCGGCAGGCGCTTAAGAACTACACGTTCTTTGGCGCGCCGGTCGGTCTGTTCTTCACGGTCGACAGACGGCTCGAGCGCGGCTCGTGGCTCGATCTCGGCATGCTCATGCAGACGGTGATGCTTCTGGCGCGCGGCTACGGCCTGGAGACATGCCCGCAGGCCGCCTGGATCTATCACGGCCCCACGGTGCACGAGGCACTCGGCATTCCCGACGACGAGATCATCACATCGGGCATGGCGCTCGGCTATCCCGACTGGACCGTCGCAGAGAACGCCCTGCAAACGGAACGTGCTCCCGCGACCGAGTTCATGGTCCTGCACGACAAGTGACCGCCGCGGGAACACGCGCGCGACCGAGAGGGCGGCGCCTCCGGCGTCAGCCCTCCTCGCGCAGCTTGAAGCGCTGGATCTTGCCCGTCGCCGTCTTCGGCAGTTCGGTTCGCGCTTCGATCCAGCGCGGGTACTTCCAAAAGCCCGCCGTCTCCTTCACATGGGCCTTCAAGCTCTCGAAGAGGGCCTCGTTGGCAGGATGACCGGGCTTGAGGACGACGAAGGCTTTCGGCTTGAGGAGACCGTCGGTGTCCTCCTTCCCCACCACCGCCGCCTCCAGCACCGCGGCGTGTGTCATCAGCGCGCTCTCGACCTCGAACGGCGACACCCAATTGCCGGAGACCTTGAACATGTCGTCCGTGCGACCGCAATAGACGTAATAGCCATCCGCATCGATCCGGTACTTGTCGCCGGTGTGCGTCCACTCGCCCCGGAACGTTCGCAGCGATTTGCCACGCTGCAGCCAATAGCCCTCCGCCGCCGTGGGCCCGCGGATCACGAGCTCCCCGATCTCGCCGGCCGCCACCTGCGACCCGTCGTCGTCGAGAAGCCGCGCGTCGTATCCTGGCACCGGCACGCCCGAAGTGCCGTAACGCACCTTCCCCGGGCGGTTCGAAACGAAGATGTGCAACATCTCCGTCGAGCCGATGCCGTCGATGACCTCGCTCCCCACCACACGCTCCCAGCGTCGGCCGAGGTCCTCCGGCAAGGCCTCGCCAGCCGACGTCGACAGCCGCAGCTGGCTCGAGCCGGCGCCCTTGCCGATCGCTGGATGGGCGAGCATTGCCCCGAGGAGCGTGGGCACACCGCAGAAGATCGTTGGATTATACGCACGCATCATCGCCATCACGGCATCGGGCGTGGGCCGGCCGGGCAACAGCACCGCCGTCGCGCCCACCGCCATTGGAAACGACATGCCGTTGCCCAGCCCATATGCAAAGAACAGCTTGGCTGCGGAGAACACGACGTCGTCGCCGCGAAAACCGAGCACACCCTGCGCGAACAGCCGCGCTGTCGCCATCGGGCTTGCATGCCGGTGCCGCGCGCCCTTCGGCGCTCCGGTCGAACCGGACGAGTAGAGCCAGAACGCCACCTCGTCCGCGTTCGTATCCGCGGCTTCGGCTTTCGGCTCACTGCGGTCGAGAAGCTGCTCGAGAGATAGCGTGGTCTCGTCGCCGGCACCACCCGCAACGATCACGTGCAGATGGCGCGTCGCCGCCACATCGGCCAGCATCGCGCGTGCTGCCGGCAGCAGCGCCGCCGAGATCACCACCACCTCGGCGCGGCTGTCGTCGATCATGTAGCGCCACGTCTCCGGCGGCAGGAGCGTGTTGAGCGGTATCGGCACCACCCCCGCCTTGATCGCCCCCCAGAAAACCGCGGGCATATCGACGGTGTCCAGCATGATGAGAACGATACGCCGTTCCCGCCCGATGCCCAGTCGCCGCAGCACATTGGCAAAGCGGTTACACTGATCCTGCAGCTGGCGGTACGTGAGGCTGCTCTGCGGATCGACGAAGGCCAGCTTGTCGCCGAATCCTTCCTTGACGTTGCGGTCCACCATATCCACGGCGGCATTGTAAGCGCCGCTGGGCAGTGGCCATGTCGGCGCACGCGCATCTCCCGTCATCGTTCCTCCCGAAATCGTTTTGTTCTTTGTCTTTACGCAATAACGCTGTGTCGCCCGCCTGGGCCGTCAATCCATCGTGCCACCTCGTGCGAGCCGTGCGCGGTCGGCTTCGGCCGCCTTGCGGATACGGGGATCGAGCGGGCTCGCCTTCGCGTCCTTGCGCCACTGCTTCGCACCTGCGACGCACACGCAAACGAAACGCCCCTCGAAACAGAGCCGGTCGTCCTCCGCGATCCTGCATGTGACGCGAAACGTCAACGACGTGCGCCCGATGTCCGCCACCTCCACTGCCAGTAGCAAGGTGTCGCGAGGCGTCGCGGGCGATCGGAAATCGCATTCCAGATGTACGAACGGCGTGCCGACGCCCCAGTCGACATTCATGCGGTAGAAGTCGGCTCCGACGTTTGCCGACATCCAGGCGTCGATGGCCCGCAGCGCATAGTCGGGAAAACGCCCCGTGTAGACCATCAGCGCGGGATCGCTTTCGCCCCACGTTGGCACGAGCGTGTGTACGAACGGCCGTTGCTCCGTCGCACCTTCAGTAGGTTTCGACATGATAGCGCCCCTGGCTGCGCATGACCGGCTTGATCCGCCCCCAATCGAGCCCATGCTTGCGGGCGATGTCGGCGAGCGCTTCCTCCACGCCGGATTCCATCCCTTTCAGGCCGCAAATGTAGATATACGTCGCATCCTGCATCAGCAGTCGGGCGACGCTCTCTCCATGCAGGCGCATGCGGTCCTGCACATATTCTTTTGCGGCCCCGGGCACCCGCGAGAACACGAGATGCTGCTCGAGCAGGCTCCGCGGCACCTTCTGCAGCGGCCCGAAGTACGGCAGTTCTTCAGGCGTCCGCGCCCCGAAGTACATCACGAGCTTGCCGGGCCCTCCCGGAGCCGCCCGTCGCCGACGCTCCGTGAAGCCCCGGAAGGGCGCAGAGCCGGTCCCTGTGCAGATCATCAAGATATTGGCGTTGGCGTCGTCCGGCATCAGGAACGTCGCTCCGAACGGTCCGGTCACAGCCACCTTGTCGCCGACTTTGAGGTTGCACAGCCAGTCCGAGACGAGCCCTCCCGGAACGCGCTTGACGGTGAGCGCGATGTTGTTGGCATTGCGCTTCTCGCCGTCGCGCGCGGAGGCGATCGAATAGAGCCGGACGGGATGCTCGCGCCCATCGGGATCGGTGACGGGCGGCACGACACCGATGGACTGCCCCTCCAGTACGGGAAACTGCGTCTCACCGAACCCCAGCACGATGTGGCGTACGTCGCTTTCGGTATCGGCTCCAGTGATACGGAAGTTGCCTTGCACCGTCGCCATGGCCGGCTTCGAGCGGCGGAAGAGATTGATCTGGGGCTTGTCCGCGGACGCTGGTGCCACCGCCTTTCCGCCGGCCCCCGCATGCGCGGCCGCGAGCAGCTGGCCCACGTCGGCCTCGAGCGCATCCTCGGCCACGACCGCCGCCGGCCCCAGTTCTTCCTGCCCTGGCAGTTCGAGCCAGCCGAACTGCTCTTCGAGCGAGTAGGGTGCGGCCACCACGCGCCAGTTGTCGATCGCTCCCGTGGGACACGGCGAGATGCAGTCGAGACAGGCGTCACACTTCTCTGCGTCCACGACATAGTTCACGTCGTCGTGCGTCACCGCGCCGATCGGACACGTCGCCTCGCATGTATTGCACCGGATGCAGATCTCGGGATCGATCAGGTGTTGCTTCTTATGGCCCTTGACGGCGCCGTCCATCTCCATCCCTCCTGCTCCCTGCGATGCCGCCGTCACGGTCATCCTCTCGTCTCCGTAGTACCGCCGGCGGGCATGACTAGCATGCGGGCGCCGATGGATGACTCCCTGCGATAGGGGCGCTATCTGGTTGGCGTGCCATTGCGGCACTGAAGGCGCATGCCGCGCGATGGGAGGTACTCATGTCCGTTCACTCCAAGGTCGTCCGATCGACCTCGCTCGATATCCGCAATCGCAAAGGCGGTGTGCCGGTCGTCGGCCTCACGTCCTACCATGCACACACGGCCGCGATCGCCGACGCACATGTCGACTTCCTCCTGGTCGGCGACAGCCTCGGCATGGTCATGCACGGCTACGAGACGACAGTCCCCGTGACGCTCGATCTGATGATCATGCACGGCATGGCCGTCGTCCGTGGCGCACAACGGGCGCTGGTGGTCGTCGACATGCCGTTCGGGTCCTACGAGGAAAGCCCATCCGTCGCCTTCCGCAACGCGGCTCGGGTGATGAAGGAAACCGGGTGTGGCGCGGTCAAGATCGAAGGTGGGCGGCACATGTCCGAGACGATCCGCTATCTCGTGGACCGCGGCATCCCGGTCATGGCGCATATCGGATTGACACCCCAGGCGATCAACACGCTGGGCGGCTTCAAGGCGCAAGGCCGCACGGCCGATCAGTGGGCAGCCCTCGAGGAGGATGCACGCGCCGTCGCCGATGCCGGAGCCTTCTCCGTCGTGCTCGAGGCCATCGCGGAACCGCTGGCAGCAAGGATCACCGCGGCGGTTGCGATCCCAACCATCGGCATTGGCGCATCCGCACAGTGCGACGGCCAGATCCTCGTCATGGAGGACATGCTCGGCCTGTCGCCGCGGGTGCCGAAGTTCGTCAAGGAGTTCGGCAAGATCGGCGCTGCGATCGATTCCGCCATCGGCGCCTACGCCGCAGCCGTCAAACAGCGCACTTTCCCTGGCGAGGAGCATACCTACTCCATGAAAGCCGGCGGATCGAAACCGGCCTGAGCCGGCCCACCTCGGGATGAGCACGGCCCAGGCCCGGAGCCGTGCTCATCCCCGGTGGATCTTCACGTACTCGAAGTCACCCGCTTTGTTGTCGATGCCGATCTTCGGCGCGGTGAGCCAACCCGCGTACTTGCCTGGCTCCCAGCAAGGCTGCATCAGGCTGGCGATGAAGTCGCCATCCGCCTTCGACGGGAGCCACTGGTCTCGCATCTTCATCCACTCTTCCGGCGTCAGCAGCTTGCCGTCCGGCGAGGCATGCACACTCTTGAACTCGCCGATGTGGCGGTGGAAGGCGACCGACGGTAGCGTCAGCTTGAACTGGATGCCGGCCTTCTCGATGATCCGGTTCCAGCGGTTGACGCCGCCCTGGCAATCCTTCGTGTAGTCGTCGCGCAGGCGCATGTTGATCGCAGTCAGCGCGGGTTCTTCCACCATCTTGATCTCGCCGTTGACGAGTTTCAGCACGGGATAGGTCGCGCTCGTCAGCTGGTGATCGTCCTCGATACGCGTCTCCATGAAGCGGCCCTTGAGACCGGCATTGTAGAAATTCGCCGCGTTCGTGGAGATTTCCGAGCCGAACAGGTCGAGAGACAGCGAGTAGTGAAGGTTCGCCTTCTTCTGGATCGTCGGCAGGTCGATGACGCCCAGCGCCCGGATGCGTGCGATGTCGCAGGGATCCTCGATGCCCGCCGCCTTCATCGCCTCGCAAGTGCGCTCGATGGTGCGCCCCACGCCCGTCTCGCCGACGAACATGTGGTGCGCCTCCTCCGTCAGCATGAATCGGCAGGTCCGCGACATCGGATCGAAACCCGATTGCGCAAGGCTCTCGAGCTGCATCTTGCCGTCACGGTCGGTGAAATACGTGAACATGAAGAACGACAGCCAATCCGGCGTCTCTTCGTTGAAGGCACCGAGCATACGCGGCTTGTCGGCATCTCCCGAGCGGCGTTCGAGCAGGCCCTGCGCTTCCTCGCGGCCGTCGCGCCCGAAGTACTTCTGCAACAGATAGACCATCGCCCACAGATGACGTCCTTCCTCGACGTTAACCTGGAAGAGGTTGCGCATGTCGTAGAGCGAGGGCGCGGTCTTGCCGAGGAAGCGCTGCTGCTCGACGGACGCCGGCTCCGTATCGCCCTGGATCACCACGAGGCGGCGTAGCATCGCACGATACTCGCCGGGCACTTCCTGCCACGCTTTTTCGCCCTTGTGCGCGCCGAAGTTCACCAGACGGCTTTCGTCCTGCGGCGCAAGCAGAATGCCCCAGCGATACTCCGGCATCTTGACGTAATCGAACTTCGCCCAGCCCTTGGGGTCGATCGAAATGGCCGTCCGCAGATAGACGTCCGATGTCTGGAAGCCGTCTGGCCCCATCGTCATCCACCAGTCGATATAACCGGGATGCCATTGCTCCAGCGCCTTAAGGACGCGCTGGTCGTCTGCGAGATTGACGTTGTTCGGGATCTTGGTCGAGTAATCGACGGCACCGGCTGAGGTGGTCATGGCTGCTTGCTCTGCGTTCGACATTCTACTCGCCCCGGCGCGTCGCCTCTGCTCGAGCAGAGGACCCGGTTGGGGACTGCGGCAAACCCGAAGTGAGGGCCCGTCCTCACTCCGCCCTCTCTCCATCGCGCGTACACAGCGGCGGAGAGCGGAAGAATTCAAACACGCTCCGGATCGAAATCGCCTTTCACGCCCGTACCGTAGCGCTTCAGAGCGCCGTCGGCACCAACGGCGTTCGGACGCTGGAAGATCCAGTTCTGCCAAGCGGTGAGACGTCCGAAGATCTTCGTCTCCATGGTCTCCGGACCAGCAAAGCGAAGGTTGGCCTCCAGCCCGGTCAAGCCGTCCGCCGAGAACGACGCACGCTCCTCGAGGAAGATGCGCACCTCATCGTCCCAATCCACCTCGTCGAAGCTCTCGGTCACGAGCCCGAGGCTCTCCGCGTCGGTGGCGTCGAGCGGCGTACCCATGGCGGCCTTCGCCCGGTCCATGCTGCCCAGCTCACCCAGAAACCGGGTCTCCAAGCGACTGATCCCGTTCGACATCGGATAGCGGCCGAAGTTGAGCTCGTTCAGCGTCACGGTTGCTTCTGGCCGGTTGTCGCCTGTCATCGTGCCGGCGAACATGTAGGCGCGATCGCAGGCCCACAGGATCTCCGCCAGCGTGCCTGCGAAGCAAGAGCCCGGCTCGATCAGCGCCACGAGACTGCGCGAGGTGACGTCGATGCGCTTGAGGACACGCTTCCAGTTGTTGAGTATTTCGCGCACAAGCCAATGTCCGGCATTCTCGCGCATGAGCGCGTCGTAGGCGAGAATGGCCGCCGGATCACCCTGCGACTTGAACACCAGGGTGCCGATCTCCAGCTCGTTGAGGCGCAGGTGCAGGATCGCATCGTCGAGTTCGCGCGCCAATCGCAGCGGATAGAACGCTGCGCCCTGCGTATGGATCTGGGCTGTATCCGAAGGCGGAGGCAAATCCGGTCCCTGGATCAGGATGGTCGCCCGGCGCGCCTGACGGTCGATCTCTATCTTCAACGACGAATAGGCGATGGTATCGCCAGCGACCGTGCGCGCCAGCGGCGTGAGCGTGATGCCTTTGGCGTCGGCGGGGCGGTCCGATTGTGCGGCCAGCTCTCGCACCATCTCGGCGACCGCTGCGTCGAACTTCGAATTCGGCACCGACTGGTCGACGAGCCGCCACTGAACCGCGCGCTTGCCGCGCACGCCTTCCTCGGTCGTACAGAAAACGTCAGCCAGGTCCCGCCGCACCTTGCGTTTGTCGGTGACCCGCGTGAGCCCGCCCGTTCCTGGAAGCACGGCGAGAAGCGGGATCTCGGGCAGTGACACCGTCGAGTTGCCGTCGTCGGCAAGGATGATGCGATCGCAGGACAGGGCCAGTTCGTAGCCGCCACCGGCCGCCGTCCCCTTGACGGCGCAGATGAACTTCTGGCCCGAGAACTGCGAGGAGTCCTCCATGCCGTTGCGCGTCTCGTTCGTGAACTTGCAGAAGTTCACCTTATGGGCGTGCGCCGCGCCCGCGAGCATGCGGATATTCGCACCGGCGCAGAACACCCGGTCCTTTCCCGACTTCAGAACGACGACCTTGACCTCCGGATGCTCGAACCGGAGCCGCTGCAGCGCATCCGCCAACTCGATGTCGACGCCCAGATCGTAGGAATTGAGTTTGAGTTGATAGCCCTCGAAAAGGGTGGCGTTCTCGTCAACATCCATGATCAACTCGGCCACCTCGCCATCGAAGGAGAGCTTCCAATGCCGGTAGGCTGCGGGGGACCGCTCGAAATCGATGATCGCCGACGATGTCGTCGCGCTGGCCGACGGCGCTTCCGCCATGACGTCCTCCCGCATGCATTTTATAGCCTTTTGATATAGATCAGGTACGGGACGAAGCGCAAAGCCGTCAACAGACACGCGCAATAAAACGCATATATCGAAGCGCGAAATCTTGAATGCACGCCATGATGTGCATTATAGTGCATAAATCTCGAACACCGGAACAGCATGGATGCAGGACGAAGTCGCACGATCGATCGGATTGCGCGTTCGCGCGGCACGGTCTCGCCTCGGAATGACGCGTCGGCGACTCGCCCAGAAATCCGACGTCTCCGAGCGCTACTTGAGCGGACTCGAAACGGGTGCGGCAAACGCTTCCATCGGCATCATCGCGCGCTTGGCCACGGCCCTCGATGTAAACTTCGACACCCTGGTCACTGGCAATGCATCGGCCGTCTCCGAGCCGGCCGGCAACGATCCGTTCCTGACCCTCGTCGCGACGATGTCACGCGCCGAACGCGAAGCGGCACTCACCTTCCTCAGCGCGTGGCTCGATCAGCGGCGCCGGTCGGCGAAGGGGGTCGCGCTGCTGGGTCTTCGCGGTGCGGGCAAGACGACATTGGGCAGTCTCCTCGCCGAACGCACCGGACTGCCCTTTGTCTCCGTAACGCGGGAAATCGAGGGACGTGCGGGCATGAGCCTTGCCGACCTCTTCAATCTCGGCGGTCCGGACGCCTACCGCGTGCTCGAGAACGATGTCATCGCCGAGCTCGTCGCGCGTCCAGACCGCATCGTCCTGGAGACGGCTGGCGGCATAGTCGGCAACTAACCCGCACTCGACATGATCCTGCACTCGTTCAAGACCGTCTGGCTGAAGGCCACGCCGGAGGAACATCTCGCGCGGGTCGCAAGCCAAGGCGACATGCGGCCCATGCGGGGAAATCCACGCGCGCTTGAACATCTGAAACTGCTCCTCGCCGCCCGCGAGCCCGAATATCGACGCGCCGAGTGCGTCATCGACACATCGGGCCGACCTGTCGAAAGCTGCCTGGAGGAGCTGTCGTCCTTGGCGGCAGTCTCCGACTAAATTCCCGCTCAGCTTGAAAATGCGCACGCCGGGCAGTGCAAACTGTCAGCACACAAAAAAAACCGGCGCCTGCCGCGTGGGCAAGCGCCGGTCTCATGTCCGGCTAAGATGGGAAGGACTTAGCCCTTCTTCGACTTGATGGCCTTTAGCACCTTCGGCGGCGATAGCGGCAGGCTGTTGACGCGAATGCCGATGGCGTTGCGGACGGCGTTTGCAACAGCCGGCACGGCTGTCACCAGAGGCACCTCGCCGACGCCGCGCACGCCCTGCGGATGCTTCGGGTTTGGCACTTCGATCAAGACGTTGTCCAGCATCGGAAGATCCGACGCCACGGGCATGCGGTAGTCGAGGAAGCTCGCGTTATCGAGATGCCCCTGCTTGTTGAAGATATACTCTTCGTTCAGTGCCCAGCCGATGCCCTGCACCGCGCCGCCCTGCAACTGGCCCTCCACGTAGGACGGATGGATCGCCCGCCCGACGTCCTGGCAAGACGTGTAGCGCAGGACCGTTACCTTGCCGGTCTCCGGATCGACTTCCACGTCGCAGATGTGCGTCGCAAAACCGCCCTCCGCGCCCGTCGTGTTGAGCTGCACGCCAGCGCCGATCGGACCGCCCGTGCCGTTCGCCTGGGCTGCGATCTGAGCCAGCGTCAATGGCGGGAACTTGCCCGCGTTGTCGCCGGCCGGACGGGCTTCGCCATCCTCCCACACGACGGCTTCCGGATCGATCTTCCAGATCTTCGCCGCACGCTCACGCAACTGCTTGATCACGCCCTGCACGGACTGCGTGACCACCATTGCCGACGCATACGTCACACGGCTGCCGCCCGTCAGGTTCGAGAAGCCGATCACGCTCGTATCACCGATCAGCACCTGGACCTTCTCGTAGGGAATGCCCAGCAGCTCTGCGGTTATGTTCGCCGTCGAGGCACGCGAGCCGCCGATGTCCGGATGGCCCGTGATCACCGTCACCGAGCCGTCCTCGGCGATGTTGACCTGTGCACTCGACTCACCGCCGGCGTTGAACCAGAAGCCGCTCGCGACACCGCGGCCCTGGTTGGGGCCGAGCGGCGCCTTGTAGTGCGGATGCTCCATGGCCGCCTTGATCGTCTGCTCGTAGCCGATCACTGGATAGACCGGGCCGTGCGCCGCCTTCGTGCCCTGCTTGGCGGCGTTCTTGAGACGCAGCTCGAGCGGGTCCATCTTCAGCGCCTGGGCCAGCTCGTCGAGTACCGCCTCTACGGCGTGCGCGCCGATCGGCGCGCCCGGCGCGCGATAGGCGGCCACCTTCGAGCGATTTGAGACGACGTCGTAGCCGAGCGAGTGCACGTTCGCGATATCGTAGGGTGCGAAGCAGCAACCTGCGGCGCCGCGGATCGGCGAGCCGGGGAACGCACCGGCCTGCAGATAGTGAACGGCCTTGCCGGCAACGATCTTGCCGTCCTTCGTGGCGCCGATCTTCACCGTGCTCTTGGAGGCCGACGTCGGTCCCGATGCGCGGAACACCTCGTCACGCGACATCGTCATCTTGACCGGACGCCCCGCCTTCTTCGACAGCATCACGGCGACGGGCTCGAGATAGACGATCGTCTTGCCGCCGAAGCCACCGCCGATCTCGGCCGGAATCGCGCGGATATCGGCCTGATCGATGCCCGCCAGATAGGCGCACATCGCGCGCACCATGAACTGGCCCTGGCTCGAGCTCCAGATTGTCGCCTTGTTGTCGCGCGTGACGCTGACCAAGCAGGCATGCGGCTCGATGTAGCCCTGATGGACCGCGGCCGTTTCGAAGTCGCGCTCGATGATGACGTCGGCCTGGGCGAAACCGGCGTCCAAGTCACCCAGCTTGTGCTCGAGCGTGCCAGCGATGTTGGACGGCTTGCCCTCGAACTTGATGAAGTCGTGCAGGATCGGCGCACCGTCCTTGATCGCATCGTCGATCTCGATGGCGAAAGGCAGGACCTCGTAATCGACCTCGATCAGGTCGAGCGCCTGTCGCGCGATCTTCTGCGACGTGGCGGCCACGGCGGCCACCGGATGGCCGGCAAACAGCGCCTTCTCGCGCGCCATGACGTTGCGGCACATCCAGCGCATGTCCTGGATGCCGAGCATCACCGACTTGTCCACCGGGAAGTCGACGATGTCCTTGGCCGTGACGACCGACTTCACGCCGGGCAAAGCCTCGGCCTTGGCGGTATTGATGGACTTGATCCGGGCGTGCGGATGTGGGCTGCGCAGCACCTTCCCCCACAACATCCCGGGCATATTGGTGTCGGCGGCATAGGCAGCCTTGCCGGTAACCTTCTCGACACCGTCGGGTCGGATGGTTCTCTTACCGATCCACTTGTTCCCCGGAACATGCTCAGTCATGACCGATCTTCCCTCGCGTTCTCAGTTTTGGCCTGAACGTATCGCGCGACACTTTAGCAGAGCCTGCCCACGACGAAAGTCCGATGTCGCGTTCCGACGTCAACGCGCCGCTTACGCAGCGCCGAACCCGAATCGAGCGCCGGTCTCTCGCATGGTTTGCAGGTGCACACAGCGAGCGTACTACTGCACGGCGCCTTTTTGAACTATCCGTTCGCGAAACGAGCGCCAGACGCCGACAACAGACCTGAAGGGATCACGACATGCAAAGCCTGGCCGGCCGCTGCGCCATCGTCACGGGATCGACCGGGGGCCTGGGGTTGGCCATGGCACGTGGTCTCGCCGCCGAAGGCGCTCGCGTGATGCTGCACGGTATCGAGCCCGAGGAGAGCGTGGTGCCCGCCCTTGCCTCTCTTCGCGATGCGGGAGGAATGGCCGCCTATGCGCGGGCCGATCTCCGCGATCCTGCCGCCATCGAGCGGCTCGTCCGCGAGACGGAACGCCAACTCGGCCCCGTCGACATTCTCGTAAACAACGCCGTCGTCCGGCATTTCTCTCCGGTGGAGGAGTTTCCCGTTGCTCGCTGGGACGATGCGCTCGCCGTAAACTTGTCGGCGCCCTTCCATCTGATCCGGCTGACTCTCTCGGGCATGCGCGCCCGCAACTGGGGCCGGATCGTCAACCTCTCCTCGGCCTATGGCTTCTTCGCCGATGCAAACCGCATCGATTACGTGACAACCAAGACCGCGCTCCTCGGAATGACGCGGGCGGTTGCCGTCGAGACTGCGCGAACCGGCATCACCTGCAACGCGATCTGCCCTGGCACCGTCATGACGCCCGCAATCCACTCGCGCATCACCGCCATGATGGCGCGCGAGGGCCTCACCGAGGATCAGGCCATCGAGAAATACATGCTGGCTCGCCAGCCCAGCGGACGCCCCGTGCGCGCGGAGGATGTCGCCCAACTCCTCGTTTTTCTGTGCAGCGCCGCAGCCCGCGACATGAATGGCGCTGCCCTGCCCATCGATGGAGCCTGGATCGCGAGCTGAACGCCCCTTCCCCTCGTCTGAACGAGTAGGGCCAAAGGCACGCGAGCCAGAATGGGCAATGTAGGCCCAGCGCGATAGCTGATACGCAAGGCCTCGCGGCAGAGCAACGGGAAGCGCGGCATGGCGCGCGCCCCGCCCTAGCGCAATTCCGCTCAGTGCCTGCCGTGGCAGTGCTTGAACTTCTTGCCCGAGCCGCAGGGGCACCTGTCGTTCCGCGCCACCTTCCCCCACGTCGACGGATCATCCGGGTCGACCTCGGCCGATTTGCGCGACCGCACCGGCTCGACCCGTTGCATCGGCACATTCTGCTCGCTGCTCAGCGCCGCCTCCGCAAGACCGAACTCGTCCTCGCCCGTCAGGGGATTGATGTGCTGGGCGTGCATCTCCGGCAGAGGATGCGGCGCCAGTTCCTCCGGCATCTCGCCGTCTGCGAGCTTGAGGCGCATGAGCTGCCCGGTCACATCCTCGCGCAGGCGCGCCAGCATGTTCTCGAACAGCGTGAAGGCTTCGGACTTGTACTCGTTGAGCGGGTCGCGCTGCGCATAGCTGCGGAAGCCGATCACCTGTCGCAGATGCTCCAGCACCACCAAATGCTCGCGCCAGAGATGGTCGAGCGTCTGCAGCAGCACCGACTTCTCTATGTCGCGCATTCGCATACGGCCGATGTCCGTCGGATCCTTGCTCGCAGCCACGTCGATGGCGTTCACCAGCCCACGGGCATCGACGTATTCGCGCAGGAAGGCATAGCCGATCTGGTCGGCCTGGGACGCGGCATCGCCCCCCACGCCATCGATGCGGATCTGACCGTTGTTGATCGCCATGAGATGCTGGCCGATCGCCGTCAGACTTTCTTGCGTCGGCTCGTGATCGACGAGCGCACGCAGCGCCTCGTGCTGCGCGACGAAGCCCACCAGCCCGCGGGCGTTCTCGTAACCCTTGAGGATCTCGCCGCCGAGTGCCGTGGCGATCTCCATGAACTTGCCGTCGACTTCCTTGATCAGGCGGTCGCGGATTTCCTGATCGGCGATGCCTTCCTCCTGTGCCCAGGCCTCGATCGGCAGGTCGAGACCATAGACCCGCTCGACCTCGGCCCTGAGCCCGGCGGCATCCCACTGCTCCGCATAGGCGTTTTCGGGGATATGCGCGGCCACCATCTCGCTCAACACCTGATGGCGCATCCCGTCGACCGTCTCCGACACGTCCTCCGTCGCCATGATGTCGAGCCGCTGCTCGAAGATGACCTTGCGTTGGTCGTTCATCACGTCGTCGTACTTGAGCACGTGCTTACGGCTGTCGAAGTTGCGCGCCTCCACCTTCTTCTGCGCGTTCTCGAGCGCCTTGTTGATCCATGGCGACGTGATCGCCTCGCCCTTCTCGAGACCGAGCTTCTGCAGCATGCCGTCGATGCGGTCCGCGGCGAAGATGCGCATCAGGTCGTCTTCGAGGGACAGATAGAACTTGGTGCGGCCCGGATCGCCTTGCCGGCCGGAGCGACCGCGAAGCTGGTTGTCGATGCGCCGGCTTTCGTGCCGTTCGGTCCCGATCACATAGAGGCCGCCCGGCAGCGTCGTCGTCTTCGGAGGCGCGCCTTTCTTGCCCGGCGCGATCTCGATGGTATCGCTGGCGTTCTTCACGATCTCCTGGTCGCGCTCCACTTGCGTCACGATCGGCACCAGCTGATCGCCGATCCTCGCCAGGAACGCCTTCGTGGCCTCCTTGACTTTGGCGACGTCTTCGGATGCCGGACGCATCAGCGAGATCCAAGGCCGCGTGACTTCATCGACCAGCTTCGGCAGCTCGTCACGGAAACGCCCTGCACGGTCGGCGGCGTCGGCCGATGCGCCGGCGCGGCTCGACACGGTCTTGATGAGCTTGTCGACCAGCTCGTGGATCGCAGCGTCCACCGCCGGCTCACCCGAGCCCCGGCCGGCCTCGATCTCGCCTTCGATCCACCCGACGATGCGATACTTCGAGTTACCGCCGAGCTGAATGTCCGTGCCGCGACCGGCCATGTTGGTCGCGATCGTGATCGTGCCAGGTCCGCCGGCCTGGGCGATGATCTCGGCCTCCTGCTCGTGGTAGCGCGCATTCAGCACCTGATGCGGAATGCCGCGCTGCTTGAGAAGCTCAGAGAGATGTTCGCTCTTTTCGATCGACACCGTTCCCACGAGTACGGGCTGCTTGCGCTTCTGCGCGCTTTCGATCTCGCCGATGATCGCGTCCCACTTCTCTTCCGCGGTCCGGTAGACCTCGTCGTCGAGGTCGCGGCGGGCCACAGGCACGTTGGTGGGGATCTCGACCACCTCCAGCCCGTAGATGTCGAGGAATTCGTTCGCCTCTGTAGCGGCCGTGCCCGTCATGCCCGCGAGCTTGTCGTAGAGGCGGAAGAAGTTCTGGAACGTGATCGAGGCCAGCGTCTGGTTCTCGGGCTGGATATCGACCTTCTCCTTGGCCTCGAGTGCCTGATGCAGACCTTCCGAGTAACGGCGTCCCGGCATCATACGACCGGTGAACTCGTCGATGATGACGACCTGCCCACCTTTGACGATGTAGTCCTTATCCTTCGTGAACATCTTGTGCGCCTTGAGCGCCTGGTTCACGTGGTGCACGATCGTTACGTTCTCGATATCGTACAGCTCGGTATCCGGCTTCAGCAAATCCGTGTCACGCAGCAACGCCTCGATACGTTCGTTGCCCGCCTCCGTCAGAGCCACCTGCCGCTGCTTTTCGTCGAGCTCGAAATCTCCCTTCTCGAGCCGGTACATCAGGGCGTCGATCGCGTTGTAGAGTTCGGTGCGGTCCTCGACAGGCCCGGAAATGATGAGCGGCGTGCGCGCCTCGTCGATGAGGATCGAATCCACCTCGTCCACGATCGCAAAATGATGACCGACGATCTCCTCCACGTCCCGCACGGGAGCCGCGCCGAGCCGCTCCACCTCCGCCACCGTGGCGAGAGCCAGCTCCTTGAGGCTCGCCGTCGGATCGCCTGAGCCGTTGCTGGCCCGATTGACAGCATCGAGCATCCGGCCGAGCCGCGCGCGACGCTCCGGCCACTCGCCGTCCTGCCCCGGCCCCGGCCGCGTGAACACGCGATCGACCTCGTTCATCAGGCGCACCGTGGTGCCCAACGCATCCTGGCGCGCGCGCATCACCGCCGACGGTTCGGTCTCGCTGCCTTCTTCGAGCGTTCGCAGGGCGACGCGTAGCTGGCGGATGGCAGGCCGATAGCCGAACTGCACCATCTCCGCGACGTTCATCTTCATGTTGTCGCGCAGGTAGTCGAATCCCAGCTCGTTGTTCGTGCCGTACGTCACGTCGCAGGCGTATTGCTCGCGGCGCTCGTCGTCATCCAGCTCGTGCACGATGCAACCGACGGTCAAGCCGAGAAACTTGTAGATGGCGCCCATCCACTCTGCGTCGCGCTTGGCGAGATAATCGTTCACGGTGACGACGTGCACGCCGCGTCCGGTGAGCGCATTAAGATAAACGGGCAGCGTCGCGACGAGCGTCTTGCCCTCGCCCGTCTTCATCTCGGAGATATTGCCCTCGTGCAGGACCATGCCACCCAGCAACTGAACGTCGAAATGCCGCTGGCCCAGCGTACGTTTCGCAGCCTCGCGCACCGTCGCGAACGCGGGAACGAGCAGATCGTCGAGATTTGCGCCCTCGGCCAATTGCCGGCGCAAATCCGCCGTCCGCTGCCGCAGGTCGGCATCCGACAACTCTTGCAGCTCCGCTTCCAGCGCATTGATGGCAGCGATCTTCGGCCGGTAGACCTTGAGACGCCGCTCATTCGAGGAGCCGAACAACTTTGCAGCAAGCGAGCCGATCGAAAGCATGGGCTTGAGCCTCGAATTCTGTTGCCCCGCTGCGAGAAGCCTCTCGAGCAGGATTAAGAGCGTTGCCGCGGATCGTGCGGCATACACGCGACGAAAGCCTTTTCGGCTCCGGGGCGCAAGCGGCCGCGAGCTCTGGCGGATCTCTTGGTGTTGAGAAGCGGAGAACTGCGCCGAAAAGCGCCACCGGAAGACCGGCAGGATCCGGAGTGTCCGACACATAAGGAGGGCTCTGAACCTTGTCAACGCAACGTCCCGTTAACGAGTTTGGCACTTTCGCGGCAGGAACTTCGCTGGTCGGCGGTGTCACTCCATGTTGCCAATCCGCCGCTCCTCATGTAGATGAACCGTCTCTAGCCGCCCGGCAGGGCATGCCGTGGCGGCTATCAATGCTTTGACCCATCACGGGCGTAAGCACCCTCCCAAGGGCAGGTTGTAGAGACCTGACCGGTCCTTCGGGACCGGACCGCGACTGCGGTTCGCCGTCAAGGCGCCCTCGGGGAAGGTCGGCAGGTGCAGTCGCATCCGCCGGGACGGCTCGTGAGCACAACGGAGAGCAAAATGCCCAAGTTGAAGACCAAGAGCGGCGCCAAGAAGCGCTTCAAGATGACGGGCACCGGCAAGGTGAAAGCCCAGGCCCAGGGCAAGCGTCACGGCATGATCAAGCGGACGGCTAAGTTCGTGCGCACGGCGCGCGGCACCATGGTGCTGAACGACAGCGACGCGAAGATCGTCAAGAAGTACATGCCCTACGCGCGTTGATTTCGCCGGGCCGCCAGTTGCCGACATCGCAACCGGCCCTGTTCGTAAGATCCCATCTTGAAGTGACGGAGATTTCCCATGGCGCGCGTTAAGCGGGGCGTTACCGCCCATGCCAAGCACAGAAAAGTTCTCAAGCTTGCGAAGGGCTACTATGGCCGCCGCAAGAATACGATCCGGGTCGCCAAGCAGGCGGTCGAGAAGGCGATGCAGTACGCCTATCGCGACCGGAAGAACAAGAAGCGGACGTTCCGGGCGCTCTGGATTCAGCGGATCAACGCTGCCGCCCGCGAGCACGGCCTGACCTACGCACGCTTTATGCACGGCCTCTCGCAGGCCGGGATCGTGATCGACCGCAAGGTGCTGGCCGATCTGGCGGTGAAGGACGCCGCGGGCTTCAAGGCCCTCGTCGACCAGGCCGCGTCGGCTGCCAAGAAGGCAGCCTGAGACGTCACGTCTCCCGTACTGCGAGAACACATCCGGAAGGGACGGCCCCTTTCGGATGCTGCGCGTTGGATTGAAACGATCTGGGGGGAACGAATGTCCGGCCAGGATTTGGGCGCGATCGAGAGCGTTCTGCTGAATGATGTCGCCGGTGCGGCGGACCTCGCCGCCATCGAGCAGGTGCGCATCGCCGCGCTCGGCAAGAAGGGCAAAGTCTCCGAGCTGATGGCGACGCTCGGCCGGATGCCCCCCGAGGAACGCAAGGCCTTCGGTGCGTCCGTCAATCAGCTCAAGACCCGCGTGACAGACGCCATCGAGGCGCGCAAGGCCGACCTCGAGAAGGCGGCCCTCGCCGCACGCCTCGCCTCCGAGCGCGCCGACATCACGCTGCCCGTGCGCCCAGGCCCGGTGGCGGAAGGCCGAATCCACCCGATCAGCCAGGTTTTCGACGAGATCGCCGAGATCTTCGCCGACATGGGATTCTCGATCGCCGAAGGGCCGGACATCGAGACAGACGATCTCAATTTCACGAAGCTGAACATTCCGCCGGAGCATCCCGCCCGGCAGATGCACGACACGTTCTACCTGCGCTCGCCGGACCGCGTGGCCAAGGGCGAGGCGCCCATGCTGCTGCGCACGCACACGAGCCCCGTGCAGGTGCGTACGATGCTCGATCAGAAGCCGCCGATCCGCATCATCGTGCCCGGGCGCGTCTACCGCATGGACAGCGACGCCACGCACACCCCGATGTTCCACCAGATCGAAGGCCTCGTCATCGACGAGAGCACGCACTTCGGCCACATGAAGTGGTGTCTGGAGGAGTTCTGCAAGGCGTTCTTCGAGGTTGACGAAGTAAAGATGCGCTTCCGCGCCTCGCACTTCCCGTTCACGGAGCCCTCCGCCGAGGTGGACGTGGGCGCCGAGGCCATCGGCAAGCCCGGCCAGTGGCTGGAAATCCTGGGCTGCGGCATGGTGCACCCCAAGGTCATCGCAAACTGCGGCCTCGACCCCGAGAAGTACCAGGGCTGGGCATTCGGCATGGGCCTCGACCGCATCACCATGCTGAAGTACGGCATCCCCGACCTACGCGACATGTTCAACGCGGATCTGCGCTGGCTTAAGCACTATGGCTTCACCTGCCTCGACGTGCCGACGCTCGCCGGCGGCATGAGCGGCTGAGGCGGTCGTCGTGGAAGCGATCGCGCTCGCAGACGACGGCCTCGTGCCCAACAACGCGCGCTTCGCCCTGCGACTCTATCGTGGCGCCGGTCCCGCTGAGGTGGCGGATGCCGCAAAGCGCTGGATCGCTCTGTTCGCCCGCAACGGTTGGAGCGGAGCCTGGATCAACGGCATATACCCGTTTCACCACTATCATGCGACAGTGCACGAGGTGCTGGGGTTGGCGCGCGGCGCCGCCCGTGTCCAGTTCGGCGGGCCGAGCGGTCCCATCGTCGACGTGTCTGCGGGGGATGCCGTGCTGATCCCGGCTGGCGTCGGGCATTGCCGCATCGATGCCAGCGCCGATCTTTCGGTCGTCGGCGCATACCCTGACGGTGCCGATTGGGACCTGCAGCGGGCTACGCCGGAGGCGCGGCTCGCGGCCCTGCCGCTGATCGCCGGCGTTTCCCAGTGGCCGCGGGACCCCGTGACGGGCGTGCCTACTTCGGCAGGACCGACTTGATCAGGGCCTTCGCCTCCGCGCTGTCCCACTCGGCGGGACCGACGAGACGTCCGATCTCCTGACCGTTCGGGCCGATCAGGAGGGTTGCCGGGAGACCGAGCGCGCGTAAAGTCGACGTGACCCTGGCGGTTGGGTCGGCGAAGACCCCGAGCTTTTCGACCTTGATATCGGCCAGGAATTTGCTCGCCCCCTCGATGCCCTTCCGGTCGGCGGCGACCGCGACGACCTCGAAGACGTCGGAGCCCATTTCCGCCTGCAGACGGTCCAGCGCCGGCATCTCCTTGCGGCAGGGAATGCACCAGGTCGCCCAGAGATTCAGCAGCACCACCTTGCCGCGCCAATCCGCTAGCGACCGCTCCTTGCCCGTAGCGTCCTGGAACTTGATATCGGGCGTTGCGTCGCGTGTCCTTTTGTAGACGAACGCTGCCATGTGGCCGACGTTGAGCTGCTGCCCTGCCGCGGCCCCCGCCGCCTGCGCGATCTCGATGCGCATGGGAACGCCGGCATTGTCAGGCGTCCCGGCGATACCGTATACCGCGCCGAGCCCGAGCATGCCCGATGCGGCGACCACGACCTTCGCCAGCGACGTGACCGCCGATTTCGCATGCTTCGTCATTTCGTGCCCTTCCCGATGCAACCCGATGCGCGCCGTCGCGCCAGCCCGAGGCTTCCATCCATGACAGACAAAAGCGCCAATAAGATGTGGGGTGGCCGCTTCGAGATGTCACCTGCCGAGCTGATGGTGGAGATAAATGCCTCGATCGGCTTCGACAAGGCGATGGCTCCGCAAGACATTCGTGGCTCCAAGGCGCACGCCGCCATGCTTGCGCAGCAGGGCATCATCACCAAGGCCGATGCGCGCGAGATTGCCAAAGGCCTGGACCAGGTCGCCTCCGAGATCGAAAGCGGCCAGTTCACGTTTTCGACAGCGCTCGAGGATATACACCTGAACGTGGAAAGCCGGCTGACCGAGCTCCTCGGCCCGGCCGGGGGACGCCTCCACACCGCGCGCTCCCGTAACGATCAGGTCGCCCTCGATTTTCGCATGTACGTGCGAGATGCGATCGATGGTCTCTCGGCGGGTCTCCTGCGCTTGCAGACCGCACTCGCCGCCAAGGCCGAGCGGCACGCCGATACGATCATGCCTGGCTTCACGCATCTCCAGCCGGCCCAGCCCATCACGTTCGGCCATCACATGCTGGCGTACGTCGAGATGCTGGAACGCGACCGCGGTCGGCTCGCCGATGCGCGCAAGCGCCTCAACGAATGCCCGCTGGGTTCGGCGGCCCTCGCCGGCACGTCGTTCCCCATCGACCGTCACATGACGGCGGGTTCGCTGGGGTTCGACCGCCCCACGGCCAATTCGCTCGACGGCGTGTCAGACCGCGATTTCGCCCTGGAAACGCTCGCTGCCTGCGCCATCTCGGCCATGCACCTGTCGCGGCTGTCCGAAGAGATCGTCATCTGGATGACGCCCCAGTTCGGCTTTGTGACGCTGACCGACCGTTGGACCACCGGCTCCTCGATCATGCCGCAGAAACGCAATCCGGACGCCGCCGAACTGTGCCGCGCCAAGGTCGCGCGTATCGCGGCAGCCTTCCAAGGCCTGCTGATGGTGATGAAGGGCCTGCCGCTCACCTACTCGAAGGACATGCAGGAGGATAAGGAGACCACGTTCGACGCCCTCAACAGCTTCCGCGTCGCCGTGGCTGCCATGGCCGGCATGATCGAGGATCTCGAGCCCGTCCCCGACCGCATGCTGGCGGCGGCAAGTCGCGGTTATTCGACAGCGACCGACTTGGCCGACTGGCTCGTCCGCACGCTCAAGTTGCCCTTCCGGGAGGCGCACCACGTTACCGGCACGATAGTCCGACTCGCCGAAAGCCGGAATCTGGACCTCGATCAGTTGACGCTCGCCGATATGCAGGCGGTCGAACCGCGTATCACGAAGGACGTGTTTTCCGTGCTTTCCGTGGAAAGCTCGGTGCGCAGCCGCACCAGCTATGGGGGAACTGCGCCACAGAACGTTCGGAAAATGGCCAAGAGCTGGCTAAAGCGGTTGGAAAAGGCAGCCGCCAAGGGCTAGATAGCGTTGACCGCGTGCACGTTCGGGCATGCGGTCGTCCGTCGACGAGTTGGAACGGGTTATGAGCAAGTCATTCATCGTTGCTGCCGCCCTCACTTTTCTGCTGGCCTCCGCGCTGGCGGGATGCGGTGTGCGCGGCTCGCTCGAGACCCCGCCCGAGGCGAAGGCCGACAATACGGCGACGGCGCAGTCCGGCCAGGGCAAACCGGAAGGTGCGGCTCTCAAACCGCACAAGCCCTTCATCTTGGACGGCCTCATCCGCTGATCTAGACTGACCATCGCGGTTTTCTTCCAAGAGCGCACGCAGCTCCTTCCCGGGCCCGAGCACGCCATGCACCACTTCACCTATCGCTCCGGCGTCCTCCACGCCGAAGACGTCAGCCTCGCGCATATCGCAGAGACCGTGGGAACGCCCGCCTACGTCTACTCGGCCGCTACGATCGCGCGCCACTACAAGGCCTTTGCCGGAGCCTTCTCGAAACACAGGGCACACGTCTTCTACGCCATGAAGGCCAACAGCAACCTCGCCGTCTTGAAGCTGCTGGGCAGCCTCGGCGCGGGCGCGGACACGGTGTCGGAAGGAGAGATCCGCAAGGCGCTCGCCGCTGGCATACCAGCCTCCCGGATCGTGCTCTCGGGTGTCGGCAAAACCGACGCTGAACTGGCCTTCGCGGTCGATGCCGGCATCTACCAGATCAACATCGAGACCGAGGGCGAGCTGCACGCGCTCTCGCGAGTCGCGAGCCGCCTGGGCAAGCGCGCCAATGCCGTCTTCCGCATCAATCCGGACGTCGGTGCGGGAGGCCATGCCAAGATCACGACCGGCTCGGAGGACAACAAGTTCGGCATCAGCCTGCGCGAAGCCGATCGCCTGTACGATGTCGCCGCCAATCTGTCCGGCGTCTCGATGGTGGGCCTGGCCGTTCACATCGGCAGCCAGATCCGCGACGTGTCGGAGTTCGCGCCAGCGTTCCAGCGCATGCGGACGCTATCCGAGGCCCTCAAGGCGCGTGGCCACACCGTGGAGCGCCTCGACCTCGGCGGGGGCCTCGGCATCCCTTACGAGATGGAGGAGGCGGAAAGCCACGGTCCCGACCTCATCCACGCTTACGCGGACCTCGTCGAGCGCACGTTCGCCGGGCTCGACGTTGAGCTCGGGTTCGAGCCGGGACGCCTTATCGTCGGCAACGCCGGGCTGCTGCTGACACGCGTCGTGCAGCTCAATCCTCGCGCCAACAAGACGTTCCTGGTCGTCGACGCCGGCATGAACGACCTCGTTCGCCCCGCCATGTACGAGGCGTTCCACGACATCCTCCCCATTGCCGAACCGCCCGAGGGCGCGCCGATCCGCGCCTACGACGTGGTCGGGCCGATCTGCGAAACGGGCGATACGTTCGCGACGGATCGCAGGCTCGTCGAGGCGCAGCCAGGCGATCTGATCGCCTTCATGACGGCCGGCGCCTACGGCGCATCCATGTCCTCGACTTATAATTCGAGGCCGCTCGTTGCCGAGGTACTCGTGCGGGGCAAGGATTTCGCAGTAGTCCGTCCCCGCCAGACCTACGAGGACCTCGTCGGCCTCGACCGGGTGCCGGCCTGGTTATAGCGCGGCCTGTCACAGGCGAGGTCCCTGCCTGCGCGATCTCGCCACACCGAGGCGATTCCACATCGCGGCACTGGACGCGCGCGGCTCAATTCGCCCAGAATTGACGATATGGTTACGGCGCGCGCATTCGGGGTTTCCGGGCTGCCGGCGCCGTACGTGCGCGGAGGAGTTCGCACCATGCAGATCAAGGATCAGGTCGCACTCGTGACAGGGGCCGGCCAAGGCATCGGCCGGGCCGCCGCGCTCAAGCTCGCTGAAGCCGGAGCAACCGTCGTCGCCGTCGATATCAACCAGAAAACAGCCGACGACACCGCCGCAGCGATTGCCGCCTTGGGTCGCCCGAGCTTGGCCGTGACCGCGGACCTCGGCGACGTCGCCGCCATCAACCGCGCCTTCGATGTGGCCATCACGAAATTCGGTCGTGTCGATACCCTCGTCAACAACGCGGGAGTGACGCGCCGCGCCTACATCATGGACCTGACCGAGGAGGACTGGGACCGTATCCATCGCATCAACGCGAAGGGCGTATTCTTTTGTCTCCAGCGCGCGGCACGCGACATGATTCCGCGGCGAGACGGGCGTATCATCAACATCGCCTCCATCGCTGGAAAAGGATTCGAGGGGACCTCCAACGCCGTCTATGCTGCCTCCAAGGGCGCAGTGATCGCGCTGACGAAGACTGCCGCCCAACAGCTGGGCCGCCACAACATCACTGTCAACGCCGTTTGCCCGGGCGTGGTGAAGACGGCTATCGTGGCGGAGATGATGCGCATCGATGCCGAAAAGCAGGGCATAACGGTCGAGGACGCCGAAAAGCGGTTCGTCGCCGGCATCCCGCTGCGTCGGGCCAACGAGCCCGATGACATCGCGGACATGATCGTCTTCCTGGCCTCGCCCGGCGCACGCAACGTCACCGGTCAATCACTCAACGTCGATGGCGGCCTGATCCCCAGTTGACCATGTCGCCTCAAGGCATCGCAAAGGAACCGCCGTGAGACTACCCCGACGTTACGCCCCGTTCGTCTACGGCGTCATTCAGGCCGCCCTGACGACAGGGCTTGCCACCGCGATCGCCACCTTCAATGCCGGCGGCGAAAGCATGGAGATGCTGACGAACTGGCTCGGTTCCTGGGTTCTGTCCTGGATCTCGACACTGCCGGTGGTCATCCTCATCGCGCCGGTCATCCAGCGCGCCGTCATCGCCCTGATCAACCCTGACGAACTCACCCCCAGCGAGCGCCAGATGCGTTCGCGATGAAGAATAGACGGCAACGGCGCCACGGCACCGCCGCCGTCAGCTCACCTCACGCGCCCGGTAGCTTGCAGAACGGCGCGGCTACGAGGATCTTGTTCTCCTGCTTCACCAGCGCCCCGAGCTCGCCCGACTTCTTCACGTAGGCAAGCCAATCCGGGTCGGCCCACAGGGCGTTGCGGCGTGCCGTGCGCTCCGCGAGATCCTTGTACGCCCAGATGTGCACGTAGCTGTTGACGTCACCCACCTCGGTCGTCGCCCACAGCACGGGATGCCCCAGATGCTTGCTTTGTGGGGCAAAGCCCATCTCCTCGTAGAGTGCGACGTGCGCCTTGATCGTGCCGGGACGCAGATAGTACGTGCGATGATCGAAGATCATGGGGGCCCTTCCTCCTGTGATGGGATGCGGGCGGGATTGTCGTCCGGTCGCGGCCGCAGGCGCAAGCCTCTTGTTTTGGGCGCGCTTGGCGTGCCAAGCACTCCGCACGTATCGCCAATCATATGACCACGGCCGACCTGTGCGAGGTCCGCCACGCTGGGAGCTCGCGAGAACCCCATGAGCCCATCCGGGTCGCCACTCCTCGTCCTCGGCATCGAGGCGAGCTGCGATGAGACCGCAGCCGCCGTCGTCCGCCGTCATCCCGACGGACGGGGCGAGATCCTCTCGAACGTAGTCCGATCGCAATGGGAGCAGCATCGGCCCTTCGGCGGTGTCGTGCCGGAAATCGCCGCGCGCGCCCACGTCGAATGCCTCGACGAGATCGTTGCCGATGCCATGCGCGAGGCTGGTGCCACATTTGCCGACTTGTCGGCGGTCGCCGCGACCGCCGGGCCGGGCCTCGCCGGCGGCCTCATCGTCGGGCTCGTCACCGGTAAGACGCTGGCACTCGCCAACGACCTCCCCTTCGTCGCCGTCAATCACCTCGAGGCCCACGCGCTCACCGTGGGGCTCACGGAAAGCGTGCGCCCTCCCTACCTGCTTCTGCTCGTCTCCGGCGGGCACAGCCAGATCCTGCTCGTCGAAGATATCGGCCGTTACCGGCGGATCGGCACGACTGTCGACGATGCTCTCGGCGAGGCCTTCGACAAGACGGCCAAGCTGCTCGGCCTTCCCCAACCCGGCGGCCCGGCGGTCGAGCGAGCGGCCCTCGCAGGCGATGCGACCCGCTTTTCGCTGCCGCGCCCAATGATCGGCCGCGACAATGCGAACTTCTCGTTCGCCGGCCTCAAAACTGCCGTCCGCCATCGGGCGATGACCCAGGTGCCGCTCGACGCGCGTGATGTTTCCGACCTGTGCGCGGCGTTCCAGCAGGCTGTGACGGAGACGGTGGCGGATCGTGTGCGCCAGGGCATGTCGATGGTCGAAAGTGACCTTGCACGCGCGGCCGAGCGCATCCTTGTGGTTGCGGGCGGCGTTGCGGCCAATAACGCTATTCGATCCATGCTCGACGGCCTGACGGCGCAGGCTGGATGGCGGCTTTGCCTGCCGCCGATCCGCCTGTGCACCGACAATGCTGCCATGGTCGCGTGGGCGGGCGCCGAGCGATTTGCGCTCGGCCATACCGATCCGCTCGACGGCCCGGCTCGTCCGCGCTGGCCGCTCGATAGCGCGGCGGCACCAGCCCTGGGCTCCGGACGCCTCGGCGCGAAGGCCTGAGATGCGGCCGCGACAGCGGCGCCACGCACGAGGGTACGCCGGACAACGGACTTGCTAAACGCTCGGGGCAATGGTTCGCTTCGGATCGTGGCCGGGCAGCGTTTGCCGGTCTTTCACCGAGTGCGAAACCGGCACTGACGGCACGGGGGTCTGACAGATGCTCAACAACAACACGCGAGCCGTTACCCCGCTCTCCATCCGCGCGATCCCTGCCCGTGCCATCACCTGTGCACGGATCGCAACCGAACCTGCATCGTCGCAGGTGGCAAACGACGAGAGACCGTCGATGCCGTCCCCCAATTCCCTCGACCGGAGACACTGATGCGTAGGGCGATCATCCTTTTCCTCGACGGCACACGCCGGGACATGATCAGCGAGGAGCACACGCCGGCGCTCTACGCCGCCATGCGCAATATGACGCGCTGCGATGCCCATCGTTCGATGTTTCCGTCCGCCACACGCGTCGTTTCCGCCTCTGTCGCGACTGGTTGTCATCCCGCAAGACACGAGTTGCAGGGCAACAGCATGGCGCTGAGCGAGAACGGCCGCCTCGTGCTCCATGATGCGGGCCATCCGGAGTTCTTGCAGCACAAGCGCCACGTGACGGGCCGCTCGCTCGCCGTCCCGACCATGGCAGAACGCCTCAAGGACGCCGGCGGCGCCGTCATTTATGCGAACGTCTCGCCCGGTGCCGCCTATGCACATGACCCCGACGGCTTCGGCCATATCTATCACCGCGCAGGCTCCTACGGCCCCGGCCGCCGCCCCGTCGAAGGCTGGAACGCGAGCGAAATCCCTCAAGGTATCGACGGCGACGATGCACTGACCGAACGCTTCGTAGAGCAGGCCGTGCTCGGCGGTCGCGCGGCCCTGTCCCTGATGTGGCTGGCCGAACCAGACGTCACGCAGCATGCCTATCCGCTCGGCTCTCCCCAGCATCTGGCCATCCTGAAGCGCGCCGATGCGAACGCTCGCAAAGTCATCGAGGCCGTCGAAGCCGCGCGTCGCAAGGGCCAGGACATCCTCTTCCTGCTCGGCTCCGACCACGGCCACCAGACCGTCTCCGAAGTCGTCGACATCGAGGGCGCCTTGATCGCGGCCGGCCTCAAGGAAGGCTCCGGTTCGGGCGACGTCGTCGCCGTCTCCAGCGGCACGTCGGCACTCATCCAAGTGAACGGCCTCGACGCCGGCCGTATTGCGCGCATCGGTACGTTCCTACGCGAGCAGCCTTGGGCCGATCGCGTCTTCGACACGTTCGAGTTGGCAGGAGTCGGACAGGCGCACCGCCACGGCATCGTCTTCGCCGTAGCGATGGCGCACGACGAACGGCCCAACACATTCGGTGTACCCGGCCACAGCTATGAGGCGATGCCTGCGCCGGGCAAGGCGACGCACCAAGGCTGCGGCCAGCATGGCGGGCTTGCCCGCTACGAGCAGATGCCGTTCCTCATGTTGCAAGGTCCCGGCTTCGAACCGGGCGCGGCACGCTGGGAGCGCACCGCGCCCATCGACATCGCGCCGACCGTCCTGACGCATCTCGACATTCCATTCGCCGGCCTCGACGGCCGCGCCCTGCAAAAACGCTGATAACGACAAATCCCGGAGGAAACATGAAACTCGGCTTGAGCATCGGTTACTCGAAAGCACGCCTCGATATTCCCGTGGAGTTGGTGCAGCGTGCTGAAACCCTGGGCTACGATTCCGTCTGGACCGCCGAAGCCTACGGCTCCGACGCCGTCACGCCGCTCGCGTTCCTCGCAGCCAAGACCGAGCGCATCAAGCTCGGGACCGCCATCATGCAGCTCGCCGCGCGCACGCCAGCCAACGCCGCCATGTGCGCACAGACCGTCGACGCGCTCGCTGGCGGCGGCCGCTTCATCGCCGGGATCGGTGTTTCGGGTCCCCAGATCGTCGAAGGCTGGTATGGACAGCCGTGGGGCCGGCCCTATTATCGGATCAAGGACTACGTGTCGATCATGCGAAAGATCTTCGCGCGTGACGTTCCCGTCAGCCACGACGGATCGGAGATTAGCCTGCCCTACACGGGCCCAGGTGCGCTCGGCGTCGGCAAGCCGCTGAAGTCGATCCTCCACACCAATCCCAAGCTGCCCATCTATCTGGGCACCGGCAACGAGGCGACGGTGAAGCTCACTGCCGAGATCGCGGACGGTTGGCTGCCACTGGGTCTCTTCCCTGGCTCGATGCAAGAGTATCGCCCCTGGCTCGAGGAAGGTTTCCGTCGCGCGGGCAACGGCAAGGGATACAAGGATTTCGAGATCCAGGCGTCCGTGCACGTCGAGGTCGGCGACGACGTCAAGGGCATGCTCGACAAACTCAAGCCCGAGGTCGCGCTCTACGTCGGCGGCATGGGGCACAAGGACAAGAACTACCACAAGGACATCATGGTGCGCCGTGGCTTCGGGGCCGCTGCCGACCGCATCCAGGAACTCTATCTCGCCGGTCGCAAGGACGAAGCCGCCGCGGCCGTTCCCGACGAGTGGGTGGACAACAAGTCGCTCGTCGGTCCGCCCGCACGCATCAAGCAGCGTTTCAAGGCCTGGGAGAACATGCAGGACGACGGCGTCACATCGCTGACCGTTCGCTCGCGTTCGCTGCAATCGGTCGAGGTCATGGCCGACGCCGCCCGCCTGAATCCGCGCGGATAGCGCCTTCGCATCAAGGAGCATCCCATGAGCTTCGAGAGACCCTACGAAGGCATCCGCGTCGTCGACATGTCGCAGGGTGTGGCCGGGCCCTACAGCGCCATGCTGCTCGCGCGTCATGGTGCCGACGTCGTCAAGATCGAGCCGCCGGAGGGCGACTGGTCACGTGCACTCGGCGCCGTCTACGGAGACCACACCGCCTTCTCCGTCGTGCCGAACGTCGGCAAGCGCAGCATCGCGCTCGACCTCAAGAAGGCTGAGGCCCGCGCTGTCGTCGATCGCATGATCCCGAAGGCAGACTTGTTCCTGGAAGGCTTCCGGCCGGGCGTCATCGACCGCCTCGGCTTCAGCTATGAGCGGCTGAAGGCGATGAACCCCGGTCTGATCTATGTCTCGATCTCGGGCTTCGGCCAGGAAGGCCCCTTGCGCGAGAAGCCGGCGATGGATCCGATCCTGCAAGCCTTCACCGGCTTCATGGCGGAGAATACGGGACCGGACGGCATCCCGCATCGCACGCCGACGATCATCATCGACATGTCGACGGCGCTCTACGCGCATCAGGCGATCGTCGCGGCGCTCTATGCCAAGGCACGCGGCGCGCCCGGACGGCGGATTAATGTCAGCCTGATGGAAGGCGCCGCCAATCTGCAGGCCATTCGTCTCATGAGCGCGGTGCGTGACGGGCCGTTCAAGAACGTCTCCGCCCCGGGCGGCACCTATCAGGCCGCCGACGGTGGCTGGATTCAGATCGCGGCCGTCAAGAACCACGAGTTCGAGGGTGTTTGCAGAGTTTTGGGCCTCGACGAACTGATCGGCGACCCGAAGTTCGCGACGACCTCGCTGCGCTATGCCCAGGCGCCCTATCTGGTCGAGCGTGTGCGCGACATCATCAAGACACGACCGGCCGCCGAATGGCGCGACAAGCTGACGGCTGCGGGATTGCAGAACGAGATCGTTCAAACCTACGCCGACTTCGTGGAGCACCCCCACACGAAGGCGACGGGCGTCATCAGCTGGGTGCCACAGGACGGCAGCGACGTGCCGTGGGCAACGCCCAATCCCCCAGGGACAGCGCGACTAGCACACGGATCTCCCGAGGCCGTAGCTCCGAGAAAAGGCCAGCATAGCCGCCAAGTCCTCACCGAACTCGGCTATTCCGCCGCCGAGATCGACGTCATGATCTCGACCGGCGTCGCGGTCGCCTGAAGCGTGAAGTCAATTCGCCGGCCAGGGGCAGGCCTCCGCCTCAACTCGTCTCCAACAGATCGGCGGCGCTTTTGCCGATCTGCTCGGCCTTCCACTTCAGGATCTTGAACTCCCAGCCCTTGGCTTTCGCATTGATCGCCTCGGCCGACTTCTTGGCATCGCCTTCGGCTCCCGTGGCGCCGAAGGACAACCACCGGTTGTCTCCATCCGCGCGCAGGTAGAACGTCACCACGAGCCCACCCTCTGCCTCGAGCTTGATGACCGAAACCTTGTCGCCGGTCGGCACGGCACCGAGCTTCCGCACATCCTCGAGATTGATCGATCCGAAGCCCTGCGGGATCTGCTCGATCGCGGCATCTTTCTTTAGTTTCTGGCCGGGAGGAATGTTCGCGAGCTTGAACTTCGCGACCTTTTCCTTGGCATCCTTGTCCTTGGCGTCACCTGTCTCGCGTTCGATCACCAGCGGCGCCTCGCCGGGATGTGTCGTGGTCAGTTTCAGGATCTTGTCGTCCGCAAGCTCGAAAATCGTCGTGGAAACCCAATCGGTGAAATCAACCGTCGCCTTCGGCTCGCCGATGGCGAGCCACGTCTGGTTCTCCCCGGCACGCCGCACATAGAAGCCGCCTTTGTCAGCTCCGAAGGCATTGTAGCGACTTTTGCCCACGATGATGTCGGCGATCCTGCCTCCCTTGGCGTCCAGCACGCGCACCTCGCGCGACTTGGCATCCTTCGCCGCCGGGTCCTCCAGCTCGAGTTGGGCGTGCAGTTCCTTCTTAGAAGTCTTGCGCTCGACGAGCTTCGCCTCTGCCAGCGACGTCAGCAGGGCACGAATCCGCTCGGGGTTGGCAGGGTAGCCATCGTGCTCCTTGACAAGCCACTGGCTATCCTTGCGCTCGAGAGTAAGGCGCTTGCCCGCTTGCGCGATCTCCACGGCGGCGATCGCCTTCTCCTGGCGCTCCAAACCGGCCACCAAGGGTGCGCCCTCGAGACGTCCCGCACTCCAGCGATAGGTTGTCGCGTAGAGCGCGATGGCAGCGACGGCCGACACGGCGGTAGCAATGGCGAGCGTCGTGAATTGTTGGGGCTTGATCACGTTTGGCCTCCTAATCGCAGCTTTTGTGCCGGGTTGGCGTGACGGCTCAGCCTGAGGACCGGCGGCTCGCACGCCGCGACAGTCCGTAGGCCAGGCCGCCGACACCGATCACGAGCGGGATCGCGGCGATGTTGAAGAAATGCAGCCACCAGTTCAGATCGTCGATGTCGCGCCGTAGTTCCGCCTTCACGTCTCTCAACTCGCGCCGGACCTTGATCATTTCTGCGCGGAACTGCTCCACCGACTGCTTCTCCTTCTCGGATAGCATGACGGTCGACGGCGTGGCGCCCTCCGCGCCGCGCGATTCCACCCTCGACAGCTTCTGCTGAAGGTCCTTCAGCTTGGCGACGAGCCCCTCCTCCTTTTCCCGGAAGCGCAACTCGGCATCCCGGCGGACGCGCAACACCCGGTCGAAGGGCCGTTCGCTGATGCCACGCCCGCGCAGACTCGCCAGTGCCTCGCCACCCGACAGGTTCTCGAGCGCGTTGACGGCGAAGGCCGCGTTGTGGGCGAGCGGAACGGCCATCTGCTGACCGAGGAAATCGCGCACCTCCACCCAAAGCTGATCGTTCAGCACGTCCACGTCGGAGACGACGATGACGTTGAGGCGGCCTGCCCCGATATGCGGCTTGACCGGCGCCGCCTTGGCCTCCGCCTCCTTCTTTTCGGCTGCGGGCGCCTTCGCCTCGTCGTCGGACTTCGTCGCCGCGTCGGCCTTTTCGCCGTTGCTCGGTTTCTCTTCGGGTTTGGGCGCGCCCTTCGGGAAGGCCGACTTGCCCTCGCCCACGATCCGGGCCGCCAGCATCAACGGCTTCGTTCCCGGCACGAACTTACGGTTGATCGCAATCGGATCCGGCGAGAACCGGACCATGTTCGCGTCGAACAGGCCAGCCTGCGCCGTGGTCTCGATGATCGGCTGAACGATCGTGGTCGCGCCATCAGCCTTCGCCAGGGCACCAGCCGAGGCGAAGTTGAGGTTCGCAATCCCCGCCGAAAGCGGGTCCTTCTCGTTGATCTGAGACTTCTCGATGGCGAGCCAGGCCAGATAGTTGGTCACCGTCGCCTGACGCCCGCCACCCCCGCCATACTGCACCCGCCGCGCGAGATTGGGATCACCCACCACTTTCTCGGTATCGAACGTCACGCCCCATGCGGTCAGAAGCTTGCGCATGGACGAACTGACCGGCAATTGCGGCATGCCTGGCTGAGCACCCCGGTTCGTCTCCACGTGCGGATCCACGAAGGCGATCACGCGCCCGCCGGACAGCGCATATTGGTCGATCGCATAGGCGGCTTCCTCCGTCAGCAGCATCGGCTGTACGACGAAAAGCACGTCGATGTCCGGTGGGATGACTTTCGCGGTCTCCTGGATCGGACGCACCTCGAAGAACTCGCGGATCTGCTCCATCACCACCCACGGCGGCGCCGGCTGGCGCATCGGCTGCATCGGGTTGGCGCCACCGTCGATAGCCACACCCGCGATAAGACCGACCACCTTCTTCTTGGGGTTGGCGAGGCCTCCGATCAGCTTCGTGAGATCGTATTCGAGGAAGCGCTCGCGATCCGGCGAGAAGAACTCGATGACCGCATCGTTGTCAGTCGTGTTCGAGGCGACGAGGCCAAAATAGCCCGTCTCTCCGTCCTGGTTCAACCGCACACCCTTGAGACCAGCGGCGACGGCCCGATCCTCCGCATCCGAGAACGGTGCGGGATCCACGAACGTCACCTGCAGACGGCCGCGCGAGATGTCCGCGTACTGCTCGAGCAGCGCCTTCACGCGCTCGAAGTACTTGTTGAAGACCGACGCCACCTCACCGAGCCGCTTCGAATAATAGACGCGCACGGTGATCGGCTCGTCGATGCGGGTCAGCACTTTCCGCGTACCCTCGGAGATCGTGTAAAGGTGATCGGCGGTGAGATCCGCCTTCATGTTCCGGAACACGATGCTGGAGATCAAGTTGATCGAGAGCGCCAGCACGCCTGCGAGCAGCACCGCGCTCCAGGCCATCGTACGCCGGTCCAGGCTCGACGCCCAGCGGGCGAACTCTCCGGGGGCCAGCAAACCCCATCCCGTGACACGCTGGGAGAGATTGCGCGCTTTATCCGAAAGCGAATTCGTCTTGTTGGTCATGCGTGTTCCTCCCTCAGGCCGCCTTGCGCTGCTCGACGACGATCAGGTTGGCGAACAGGAAGAATGCGATCACGGACACGTAGAAGATCAGCGAGGACAAGCCGATGACGCCCTTCGAGATCTGATCGAAGTGGTTCAGGAAGCTGAGCGATGAAACCGCGTGGATCAGGAATGCCGGCGCCCAGCCGCGAAACAGGTTGCGCACCAACTCCGCGCCACTCATCACCAGGATGAAGCAGAGCGTGGCCGAAACGATGAATGCGATCACCTGGTTCTTCGTCAGCGACGAGATGCACGCGCCGATCGACAAGAACGCGCCCGCCATGAGGAAGCTACCGAGGTAGCTCGCCAGAATGACGCCGTTGTCGGCGTTGCCGAGGTAGTTCACCGTTATCCACATCGGAAACGTCAGCATCAGCGAGAAGCCGATGAACGCCCAGGCAGCCAGGAACTTCCCGAGGATTGCTTCCCCCGTGTTCACGGGCAGCGTCATCAACAGTTCGATCGTCCCCGACTTGCGCTCTTCCGCCCAAAGCCGCATCGCTATCGCCGGCACGAGAAGCAGATAGAGCCACGTGTGATAGGCGAAGAACGGCTGCAGATCGGCCTGTCCGCGCTCGAAGAAGTTGCCGATCTTGAACGTGAAAGCGCCAGTCAGTGCCACGAAGATGACTGCGAAGATGTAGGCGAGCGGTGAATCGAAATAGCCGCGAAGCTCGCGCTTGGCGATGATCCATACGTTACGCATGAGTGCCGCGTCCCTCTTGCGAAGTGATCTGACGGAAGACGTCGTCGAGCTTGCCCCGCTCGATATAAAGCTCGTGGATCGCAACTTTGCGCTCGTTGAGACGTGCCGCCACCTCACTCGCGATCGCCGTGCCCTGGCGCGGAATGGCATGCAGGAGGATCTGACCGTCGCCGACCGTGCGGCGATCGATGCGCTCCACGTTGGCAAGTCCCTCGAGCGCCGAGGCCACGTCCCGGGTCAAGGCCTCGTCCACGCGGATCGCCACGGAGTTGTGGTAGTCGAGGCGCCTCTGCAGATCCTCCGCCGTGCCATCGGCCACGATGCGGCCTTTGTCGATGATGACCGCACGGGTACAGACCGCCTCAACCTCCTCGAGGATATGGGTGGAGACGATGATCGCCTTGTCTTTCGACATTTCGGAAATGAGCCGGCGAACATGGTGCTTTTGGTTCGGATCGAGGCCGTCGGTCGGCTCGTCCATGATCAGAACCGGCGGATCGTGCAGGATTGCCTGCGCGATGCCGACGCGCCGCTTGAACCCCTTCGACAGCGTTTCTATACGCTGGTCGATCACGTCCTGAAGCCCCGTGCGCATGATCGCTGCGTGCACCCGCGCGTCGCGGCTGTCGCCACTATAACCGCGCAGTTCCGCGACGAAACCGAGAAAGCTGCGAGGCGTCATGTCCCCGTACGCCGGTGCGCCTTCAGGCAGATAGCCCACGCAGGACTTCGCCTCTTTCGGGCGCTCGGCCATGGCGATCCCGCAAATCCGCGCACTGCCGCCGTCGGGCTCGAGGAAGCCGGTCAGCATTTTCATCGTGGTGGACTTGCCCGCGCCGTTCGGCCCGAGAAACCCCAGGACCTCACCACGCGCGACGGTCAGCGAGATCTCGTCCACTGCCGTGATGGGACCGAACGTCTTTCTCAGACGATCGGCTTCGACCAGCACTCCCATCGATCCCCTCCTTGGAACGGCTAGCGCATCGCTTTGACCGCAGCAAAGACGTCGCCGACGGTTGCAAATGCATTCATTCGAGCTGTGATCTTTATGGTGACGGAGCTGATCGCGCTCCGAGCGACGAGGTATGCGCAGACTTTGGCAGTGTCAAGGCAGGAGTGCCAAAATCGTTACTTCCGGTCACCCACAACGGTCGAGCCGAACACATTGAAAATACGTAATCTTTCGAGTTCAGTCGAACCTACCCGGCGCGTATGGCTCGAGCGGCTCATTCAGGCGCTCGCCGGACGCAAGTGCGGCAACGATGCGACCGGTGTTGGGCCCGCCCGTCAAGCCGAGATGGCCGTGTCCCGCAGCGATGTAGATACGCGGATGGCCGGGAATTGCACCGATGGCCGGCAGGCTGTCCGGCGTCCCGGGGCGGGGCCCCATCCATCGCGTATAGTCGTCGAGCTTCGCGTTCGGGAACATGCGCTTGGCCTGCCGGAGCAACACCTCCGCCCGTCGCCAGTCCGGCGCATCGTCCGCGTGCCCCAATTCTTCGGTCCCAGCGACCCGCAATCCCATCTCCATCGAGGTCACGGCGAATTGCAGCTCCAGTTCGCTGACCACGTGGTTGAGTGTGATACCCGGATTGGCGAAGGTCATGTGGTAGCCGCGTTCGGCGATCAGCGGCAGCTTGAGCCCGAGCGGTTTCAACAGGTCGAGTGACCACGCCCCGGCCGCGACGACCAGCGTCTCGGCCGACAAGGTCCCCGCCGTCGTCTCCACGTGTGTCACGCCGTCTTGTGGCCGGATCGCTCGTACCTCCGCCTGCAGCACCTCTCCGCCTTTGGCCTGGAAGAGCCGCGCATACGACTGTGTCAAGCGGAACGGACTGAGCGTGTAGCCGATCGGCCCGAGCAGGACGCCGATCTTGTAGTCCGGTGACAACTCCGGCTCCGCCTTGCGCAAGGCGGCGGCATCCAGCACCTCGATCTCGCTCCCCCGCTCGCGCCGCAAGGTCCACGACAACCCCTTCACCACATCGACTTGAGACGGGTCCCGATGCACATAGAGATAGCGTGTCGGCCGCACGAGGTCGGGTACGCCGGCTTCTTTGGCCAGCGCCTGATGCAGTTCGAACGACGTGCGGTAGAGCACCTTCATCGCATCGGCCGTCAGCTCGACTTTCTCGCGATTGGCGGCCTTGAGGAACTTCATCAGCCATGGCGCCGTGAGCGGCAGCGAGCCGAGACGCACGGTCAAAGGGCTCTCGCGGTCGATCAGCATGCGGGGCACTTTTCGCAGGATGCCGGGCATCGGCACCGGCACGACCGCCTGGGCGGCCAGAATACCCGCATTGCCGAACGAGCAACCTTCGCCCGGCGCAAGACGATCCACGATCGTCACCTTGAACCCACGCCGCAGCAACTCGAGGCCGGAGCAGACGCCGACGATGCCAGCGCCGATGACGATAGCGCTGCGCGCCCCACTCTCGCTCATGATTTGTCCCCCCGATACCTCACGGCCGCGCCAAGCGGTCCACACTGAGGCCTGAAGCTAGCGCCTCAGAGCGATCCCGTCATCCCGCCGTCGACATAGAGGATGTGCCCAGTGACGAAGCTCGCAGCATCGGAAGCCAGGTAGACGGCGGCTCCGACCAGTTCGTCGACGTCGCCCCACCGGCCCAGAGGGGCGCGGCCTGCAATCCAGCTCGAGAATTTTTCGTCCGCGACGAGGGCGGCGTTGAGTTCCGTTTTGAAATACCCGGGCCCGATCCCATTGACCCGGATCCCGTGCCGCCCCCAATCGACGGCCATGCCCTTCGTCATCATTTTCACGCCGCCCTTCGCGGCGGTGTAGGGCACCACGGTCACCCGTCCCAACTCGCTCATCACCGAGCAGATGTTGATGATCGAGCCGCGCCCGCGCGGGATCATGTGCTTCGCCACGGCTTTCGATACGTAGAAAATGCTGTCGAGGTTGGTGGCCAGCACCTCGCGCCACGTTTCGTCGGCGATCTCGTGCAGCGGTGCACGGCGCTGGATGCCGGCATTGTTGATCAGGACGTCGATGGGCCCGACCTCGGCCTCGATACGCGCGATCGCGGCTGGCACGGCCGCCCCATCCGTCACGTCGAATACCGCTTCGGCCGCCTTGCCACCCCGGGATCGGATTTCACCAGCCACCCGTGCGACCGTCGATGCCGTACGCCCGTTGATGACGACCCGCGCTCCGGCATCCGCTAGGCCGCGCGCCAACCCCTCCCCGATGCCTCCCGACGAGCCCGTCACGAGTGCGATGCGTCCATCGAGTTTGAACTTGTCGAGTATGCCGCGCATTGCTTGCCCTCCCCGCGCCATTCATTTTCCGGAACTTCGAAACAAAAAAATCCGGCCACCCAGTTCGAGCCCGGGCGGCCGGATCATGAATGCTGAGCGCATCTTACGCCAGTATTCGGGGCCTCAGTTCGAGAACGCTCCAGAGGCGAAGGGATTGAAGGTCGTTTCCTGGCTCGCTGTCTTGGTGCGGCTCCGTGCGGGGGCACGACGACGCTCCTTGGCAGCGGACGCCGTGCTCTCGCCCTTCGCGCGTGCAGGCTTCTCAGCCGCGATCCGCTCCAGGGCAACGCTGCGTCCGGCCAGCGCCGAGGCGAGGCGCTGATCCCGGCCATAGAGATCGCTGCGCAACTGCAGCTTCCCGTCGTCCCCGACCATCGTGGTGAAATACGTCACATAGACCGGCACACTCTTGTCCAGCGTCACATCCGTCGTGCCGCCGCGCTTCACCATTCCGCGAACCTTCTCGGCGCTCCAGCCCTTGTCGTAATCGAGAATGACCTCGGCAAGCCCGATCGGGTTCTGCACGCGCATGCAGCCGTGGCTGTAGGCGCGGACGCTCTGACTGAAGAGATGCCGCTCCGTCGTGTCGTGCATGTAGACGTCGAATTTGTTCGGGAACCGGAACTTGACGATGCCCAGAACGTTCTTGGCGCTCGGGGGCTGCGTGAAATGGAATTGGCGGATGTCGACGGACGCCCAATTCACGCTGTCCGGGTTTACCGGACGGCCGTTGTGAGAGACCTTCAGCTCATGCCGGGCGAGCACACGCGATGCACCACCGCTGCTGGCGCCACCGAAGAAATCGAACAGTCCGCCGCTGCTCTGGCTGGCACGCCGCAACATCGGGGCGAGTTCGTTCGTCTTGATCCCCGAGGGGACACCCCACGACGGATGGAAGATCACGAACCGCATCGGCGCGGTGAACTCCGGCGTCTGCGTGTGTGCCTTGCCGACGACGATCTTCTCGGTGAACACCACCTTGTCGTCACGCACGACGCGCGTCACCTGCTCGGGCACGTTGTCCCACACGTAGAACTCGCCCAGCTTTGCCGGCAACCAGCGCCAGCGCTCCATGTTGATGAGAATGCGGCGCTCGATGTCCGACGGCATCTTGTGGGCCTCGCCGAACCCGAGGCCTGCCGTCGCGTCACCACCTTTGCGCACGGCAAGCAGCGCCTGCCGCAGCTTCTCGAAGCCTGCGTGCTTCGGGTGCATGTCGCGCAGATAGAAGTCGGGCGTCATGCTGACAGAGATACCTTGCAGCACAGACTTCGGCTCGAATAGGGGCGGCTTGTAGTCGATCATGTTGCTGAGCGACGACGGCACGACACGCCCGCCGCGCGCGTGCCGTGCATAAGTGAGCACCGCACGGCTGACGGCGATCTCACCCCTCGCCAGCGCCTCGACGTCAGCCCCCTCGGCCAACGCGGAAGGCACACCGATGGCCTCGGGATCGAGACCATAGTCGGCGACCCGCTTGATCTCCTCGACCACCTCTTTCGCACGAACGGTGAGGCCGGCAGCGCTGGTCCACAGCGGCCGGCCGCCGCTGTCTGCGTAGAACGCCACGAGTGCCGCGGCATCGTCCTTGTGAATCTTCCGCGCGTCTACATCCGCACCCGAAAGGATGTTGCGCACGGCGGCGACGATGGGATCGGCCTGCGCGGCCGGCTCCGCTGGCTTGGCAGCTTCGGAACCCGGCGCCTTCTCTGGTCCGTCGCTGGTCGCGGCAGGCGTGAGCGGATCGGGGTCACTCGCCCCCGGCTCGATGGCAGGTGCGACGGCCTCGGGAGCCTTGGCCGCAACTTGCGCCCCGGAATCCTGCGCAACGACGGGCGACAAGCCCGCCATCGCGGTCGTCAACAGCAAAGAGGCCCACAACGGCCGAAGAAAGGCGCCGGATTTCATAAGGAATGCTCCCGCACATGCAAAGGAGGCCGCCATGAACGCAGCCCAGTCCGACCTCCCGCGACGATGCAATAAGAGGCAAACGGCCGGACACTCCTTGCTGACGCTAGCAGACCCCCTGATTCAGCGCAGCGGTCCCCAGGCCACACTCCCGGACAAATTCCGGTGAGGACGCGGAGTAGTTGCCCCTACAGCGTCAGGCCGCCGTCCACCACCACCGTCTGCCCCGTGACCATGGCGGCGCCGAAGCCCAGGAATACGATCACTTCGGCGATATCGTCCGTGGTGCAACGCCGCTTGAGAGTCGCCTGCTCGATCGATTGCTGGCGCTGCTCCGGCGTCCACTCGACCATCCAGGTGGAGTCCACCGCGCCCGGGGCCACCGCGTTCACACGTACTTCGGGACCCAGCGCCCGGGCCAGATTGCGCGTCAGGTTGACCACACCCGCCTTGGTAGCGCCATAAGCGAGGCTAGATCCCGCATAACCGAGCCCGGCGATCGACGCCGTGCTCACGATCGCCCCGCCCGCGGCCTTGAGAGCCGGCGCCGCCGCCTTCGCACACCGGAAGATGCCGACGAGATTGACTTGAACGACCGCATCCCACAGCTCCTCGGTGACGAGGTCCAACTCCTTCGGCTCGATCTTCCGCTTGGTGCCAGGCGTTCCCGCGTTCGCGACGAGCAGATCCAGGCGGCCCAGATCGCTCACCGCCTGGCCGACCATTCGCTCCGCGTCGCCTGCCACGCCCACGTTGCCCGGTGCACTGATCGCGTCGATACCAGCCTTCCTCAATTCCGCCACGGCCTCGCGCCCCCGAGCATCGTCGGCGAGGTGATTGATCGCGACTTTGGCACCGTTGCGCCCCAGCATCGCGGCCGTCGCAAAGCCGATACCAGACGCCCCGCCCGTGACGAGCGCCGTCTTGCCCTTGAGGTCGTAGCGGATCATGCCTGTCTCCCGTCGTCCCGCTGTTCCCGTTCGTTCCTAGCCAATCGACGTCCGCACGACCAGTAGGCATTGCGCGCGCCGGAACGGCGTCGCACTCTCCTGCCTGCCCGATCCTCATCGTCGCACAACAGCGGAGAGCCCTTTCATGAGCCAGATCCAACGCGTGCTCGTACCCGGCCTGCCGAAGCCGGTCAGTCACTACTGTCACGTCACCCGCGCCGGCCCGCACGTCTGGGTCGCCGGCGCCGTCGGCCAGAGAGCGGACGGCACCATTCCCGACGATGTCGTCGCCCAGTTCGACATCGCCATGGACATCCTCGATCAGAGTTTGAAGGCGGTCGGCGCCGGGCCCGAGCATGTGGTGAAGGTGCAGGTCTTCATGACCGACATCTCCGAACGCCCCAGGATCAATCCGCGTCGCATCGCCTACTTTGGCGACAACCTGCCCGCCTCGACCCTGGTCGAAGTGAAGGGACTCGTCGATCCGCGCATGAAGGTCGAGATCGAGTGTCAGGCTTACGTCGGCTGACGTGCCGCCGACCGGGCGCGCGCCACGTCGTGACCGTGGTGCGCGCTCAAATCTGCAAGACCTGGCCGTAGCCGGTGATGCGATCGCCAACACCAGCGAGCCGGAGGCAATGCCACAGGCTCACCTGGTTGGCCGAAAGTACCGGACGCCCTAAATCCTGCTCCAGCGCGTCCAGGATCGCGACACAGCGGAACCCGGTGCCCGCGATGTAGACACCATCCGCCGCTGCCGGACACGCTGCGCGAATTTGCGCGTAAAGGGACTCGACCTCCTGCGCGAAGCCCATCCCTTGAGGGTAGAGATCACCGGGCGGCACGTCGCGCCACTTGCGGCCGGGATCATAGCGCAGATGCCCCGCGACCTCGACGCCGTGGTCGCGGAAATACCGCACGCCCGCAGCCAAGGTCGCATCGTTGAACCATGCAGGAAAAACGACGAAGGGCCGCCGCATGCCGATCGCGTCCATACCGACGAGCGTGTCGAGGCCGTTCGTCGTGACAGGCACGTCGCCGCCGACAATACGCGTCATTTCAGCGACAACGGCCGCATCCCACCCCTTGCCGCCGGCGATGCTGCTCGAACTGTGGCCGATGACGACGGCTTCCAGCCGCATGGCCGCGAACTGACGGCACCCGCGCGCGAGATCGTCCTCCAGTACGACGGCGCTGCGATCTTCGTTCCAGCGCGCCCATGGCGCACGCGCCGTGACGCGCGCGGCATGTACCGAAACGCCCGGCGGCAGCATGGCCCACCACTCGGCTTCGGGCACTGCCTCGCTGCCGACGATGAACATGCCGATGCGAGCCCGCCAGCCCCAATTGTCGTTTCGCATCATGTCGCGGTCGCACTCCTGTCGCGAGCCCAGACTGCCCCAACCACTTACCTGCGCGTCTTGCGCCAATCGCCGACCTCGGCGCGCGGCAGCCCTAGGTGATCGCGCAGCGTGTTGCCCGTGTAGTCCCTCCGGTAGATGCCGCGTTTCTGCAGCTCGGGCACGACGTGCGTCACGAAGTCCTCGAAGCAGCCGGGCTGATGCGTGGGTCCCACGACGAAGCCGTCGCATCCGTTCGAAGACCACCACTCCTCGATCTGATCCGCGATCTCCTTCGGGCCGCCAACCCAGGCCTCGCGCAACAACCCGCGCCCCGTGATCTGCATGAAATCGCGCACCGTCGGGTTCTTCTTGCCCGATTCGAGCACACGATCACGCATCGACTGCATGCCATTGATCGACCGAAGCTCCTGATCGGTGAACTCTTCGTCGAGCCCCTTCTTCGAGAAATCGTAGTTCAGCGCTTCCGACAGCAACGAAAGCTGATCCACTTCGTTGGGCAGCTTGTCGTAGGCTGCCTTCTTGTCCTCGGCCTCCATCTTCGTTGCCGCCGTCACGGGATAGAAGAGCGTACAGATCTTCTGCGAATTAGGATCGCGCCCGACGTCGGCCATCGCCTTCTTGGCCTCGACATAGGCCTTCTGGGCCGCGCCGAGCGTGTGATGGACGACGAACAGCAGTTCTCCCCATTGCGCCGCGAACCGGCGGCCGCGTCCGCTCATGCCCGCCTGCATCACGACCGGGTGCCCCTGCGGGCTGCGCGGCACGGTGAACGGCCCACGCGACGAGAGGAATTTTCCCTGATAGTCGATACGCCGGACCTTGTCGGGATGCGCATAGAGGTTGTTCTTCTTGTCGGCGACGATGGCATCGTCATCCCAGGAATCCCAGTGACCGAGCACGATCTCCATGAACTCGTCCGCCCGGTCGTAGCGTGTGTCGTGCTCCATGGCTTCTTCGCCACGCCCCATGTTGCGCGCCTCGTTGTCGTTGACCGAGGTAACGCAGTTCCAGGCGGCCCGCCCCTTCGTCATCAGGTCGATGGTCTGGAACAGACGCGCGACATGGAACGGATCGAAGTAGGTGGTCGAGTAGGTGGCCCCGATCCCCAGCCGCGTCGTCGCCGCGGCCATCGTCATCAGGCACGTCGCGGCGTCGAGCTTCACGCAGCGGATGCCGTTTTGCACGGTGTGCGCATGATCGCCCTGGTACATGTCCGGCATCGCAAGCCGGTCGTCGAAGAAGCCGCAGTCGAACTTGCCGGCTTCGAGAACCCGCGCGATGTGCTGGTAGTACTCCGGCGAATAGGTGTCCGTGCGCGCATCAGGGTGCCGCCAGGATGCCGGCAGCGTCGTGCAGTTCTGGGCTTGCAGGAAAGCGACGAAATGAACTTGGCGCATCGGACGTCTCCCAGATCTCGATAGCTCTTGCCGAAAGGTCGCAGCACATCATGGGACCGGTCAAGCCCGGGGTGGCAGACAAGGCCGACGCTGCTGGCGCAGAGCCGGCGCGTCCGGAGGCATGGTGCAGGACGCGTGACGGCACCACCGGACAGAAATGTGATCGCACCGCACCGCAGCGGATCAAAAACCGCCCCCCGCTCGCCGCTTCGCCGACCGCGCGAGACGCGCGTTACAAATATCCCCGGCACTGCATGCTCATTCACTGGGTTTCTTGATCCCACGCGCCTCGATCGCCTGTAGCTCGCATAACCTCAGGCGCGGACCGTTAACACTACGCGCAGGCCATTAAGACTCTGTTAACCAAATCAGCGAACTGTCATTATCGAAGAAACTCAAGACTTTAGCGGGATTTTCGATGCACGCGACAGCAGGTCACCCTCACTTCCGGCTACCTCCGGACGATTGCTCCCGACTGATGAGCTTGCGTCCCGTCGATCTGAGCTACCTGGATCGCCCTCGCCGTCTGCTCAGCTATAGCCTCGTGGTCCAAGCCTGGGTGCAGCTCCGTCGAGCGCGCACCGACGGCAATGCATCGTTGACGATGCGTCGCTTTCCCCGGGACAACACTTGGGCACAACTTGATCGCTAACGCGCCGCAGCGGGACGACAATGACACACGAATTGCCCGCTGGATGTTCCTCCCCCTGCGGAGAGGAAGCGACTGACGATACGAACCCCAAGGCGCGCGAAGACGGAGAACGTCGCGTCTTGGACTTGAGCACATTTGCGCAAAAGGCAGGCAATCGGAAACAAGAGCTTAAAACCTCGACGTCGGAAAGCCATATGCTGCCCGACGGAATGTTTGCCGAACCGGAAGTTCGCCGCACCCTTCGGTTTTTGCCTTTCGGAATGCCCAGAAAATCGAAATCAGCCGCCAAAGACGCGAAAACGGCGAAGATCGTCGAGTTCTTGAAAAAATAAAATTTATAATGCGCTGTTCGTAACGCTTCGAAACCGCTTTGGATAACATCCGTTCGTCGGGGTCGGACGTTACCCGGCCCACCCCCTCGCTTCGCTAGGCTCTCGCATGTGCCGATCGATCAATGCCTTCGGACACATTGACCACGCGGGGGAGACCTCGACCACGATCCGCACGGCCCCGTGAGCGGACATTCCGACCAAAGCTACGCATATATACTTACGCATTGCATCCGTCAATTTCTTGACCAATTTAGTGTATGATTCGTTCTCACTTTCCAAAAAGAGGGGTGGGGTGGGGATGAACAATTTCCGTGACGAAATTGAGCGCCTGCGGATTACGCTGCGCGATCAATTCAACCAGAACCGTCAGGCGATCGAGCAGCTGACCGCTGAAATCGACTCGAGAAGCCAGCAGATGATACAGTCACTCGCAGAAGCCGAAGCGGCCTATGACGACGGCCGGCAGAAAGTAGACGTCGCCCTGCAGCGCGTGGCACTCTGTTTGCAAACAGACGGGCGGGTCGAGCAGGTTGTCCCGGAACCGATCATCATGCACCGCATTCATAGGAATGGCATGACCGCGACACGGTAGAACACATCGACAGACTAGCGTGATGCCACCGTCGCCTGACCTTGAAGAATGCTGATTGGAGGATCGCCTC
>VFQT010000385.1_pt1 | contig 66215 bp, 52 predicted proteins | sample 3512381 | NCBI WGS metagenome assembly VFQT01 (sample SAMN10412376, study PRJNA504923) | tailings metagenome | isolation source: Relicate 2 Philex TSF3 active mining site | place: Philippines: Tuba, Benguet | collected 2017-08-29
TCAAGCGAAAAGGGTGAGGCGATATCTGTGCGGCGTATCCCGGCTCAGTGGCGGTAGGAAATTGGTTTTAATTTTTTGAGATGGGGATGCTTTGGTCGGAATATCTGAGAATGAGCTGGACCGAAGGCAATGCATCGAGCGAAAAGGGCGAAGCGATATCCGTGCGGCGTATCCCGGCTCAGTGGCGGTAGGAAGTTGGTTTTAATTTTTTGAGATGGGGATGCTTTGGTCGGAATATCTGAGAATGAGCTGGACCGAAGGCAATACATCAAGCGAAAAGGGTGAGGCGATATCTGTGCGGCGTATCCCGGCTCAGTGGCGGTGATCGTAAGCTTGAAGCCAGACGAATGACAATAAAGGTAGGACGCTGATGTCTCTAAAAATCGCGATGATAGGTGCTGGTTCCATTGGCTTCACGCGCCGGCTGGTTGCCGATATTCTGACCGTGCCCGAGCTGGGATGCACACATTTTTCCTTGATGGACATCAATGAGCACAACCTCTCGATGGTGCATCAGCTTGTCGAGCGGGACATCCTGGCAAATGGCGTCCCCGCAACCGTTACCGCAACAACCGACCGACGCGAAGCCCTCCAAAATGCGGATTACATCATTTGTACCATCCGGCAAGGTGGCCTCGATGCATTTGCAACAGATATAGACATTCCCCTCAAATATGGAATCGACCAGTGTGTTGGCGACACGCTGTGTGCCGGCGGAATCATGTACGGCCAGCGTGGAATTCCGGCCATTCTGGACATTTGCCGTGATATCCGGGACATGGCAAAGCCTAACGCACTCCTTCTGAACTACTCAAACCCAATGTGTATGCTGACATGGGCGGCGAACAAATATGGAGGCGTTCGCACCATTGGCCTCTGTCACGGCGTTCAGGGCGCCCAACACCAGATTGCCAAATGCGTTGAACACTGGGCAAAGGCACATCACATCCTCGATGAAGAAGAGGTCGTCACGCGGCACGATATCGATTTTGTCTTCAGCGGCATCAACCATCAGACATGGTGTATCAAGGCGATCTGGCAGGGACATGACCTGATTCCTCAGATGGCAGAGCTTTTCGATTGCCACCCGGAGTATCCAAAGACCGAAAAAGTCCGCATCGATGTCCTGAAACGCTTCGGCTACTACAGCACCGAATCCAATGGACACCTCTCCGAATACCTTCCGTGGTACCGCAAGCGGCCAAGCGAAATCATGGACTGGATTGACCTTTCCAGCTGGATTAATGGGGAGACGGGCGGATACTTGCGCGTTTGTACCGAAGGGCGGACATGGTTTGAGACCGACTTTCCTAACTGGATGAAAGAGGAGCCGAAGAGGTTCACCCCTGAATCCCGCTCGGATGAACATGGTTCGTATATCATCGAGGCGCTTGAAACAGGACGCGTCTATCGCGGGCATTTTAATGTGCCAAACGCGGGATATGTCTCAAATCTCCCGGATGGCTGCATCGTCGAAGTGCCCGGGTATGTTGACCGAAACGGCATTAATGTGCCGGTCGTCGGTCCCCTTCCCCTTGCCTGCGCCGCGACGTGTGCCGCAAGCGTGCGCGTTCAGGAAATGGCCGTCGAGGCAGCCGTAAACGCCGATGTTACGCTGTTGAAGCAAGCGATGCTGCATGACCCATTGGTGGGAGCGGTCTGTAACCCGGAAGAGGTTTGGCAGCTGACGGATGAGATGTTGTGTGCACAGGCTGAGTGGCTTCCGCAGTATGTGGCATCGGGTGCAATCGATGCTGCCGCTACACGGCTTGAAACGGCTGAGAGGCTTGGGCTGCGTGTGAAAACGGATGCATCCTACAAGGGTGCAGCGCGCATTGCGATCAAGTCTGTCGATGCACTTCAGGCCAATGCAGCGGCAGCTCGGGAGAATGCACAGGCGGCCGACAAAGCAAAGCAAACTCATAACGCATAGGACTGGGCGTGAAATGCGGCATCAGCGTTAGAATGGAAACGTAATGGATGACCCAACTGACATCTTAAAGACCCTCCTCAGCCTGACGGCATTGGTGGATCCACTGGGTGCCATCCCCGTTTTTCTCACTGTCACCGCGCATCAAAGCGCACAAAAACAACGCATCACCGCCCGGCGGGCAGCACTCTGGGCCTTTCTCATCCTTGTGATTTCTGCCGCCGCCGGCAAATACGTTCTCGAAGTCTTCGGCGTTTCTGTTCCGAGTATGCGTGTCGCCGGAGGCATTCTGTTCCTGTTTATGGGCATCGAAATGCTGCGGGCCGAGCCGAACCGCACGATTAATGAAGATGAAGTCGAAGAGGCAGAGCATCACGCGGATGTCGCAGTCGTTCCACTTGCCCTCCCGCTGCTCGCGGGTCCCGGCGCGATGGGCGCTGTGATTCTGCTGGCGGACAGCGGTCCGATGTGGCCACAGCTGCCAAAAGTTGGCGGTGTTGTCGGTGCCGTGATGCTAATCTCGTGGCTCTGTCTTCATCTCGCGGCCCCTATCGGGAAGAAACTGGGAGTGACCGGACTCAATATTCTGAACCGCGTGATGGGACTGATTGTTGTGGCGATTGCCGTAGAGTTCATCGTTGCAGGCGTAAAGCAACTCTGGATGGGATCTGCCGGTTAGTGATACCCCAACGGGGTATGGAGGGGTAGCCTGATGTTCAAACAGGGAAGTGCAACGAAGCAAGTGTCTCCTGTCGTTTCTTTTTCCAATGACCCATGGCCGGATTATCGTGGACCGCTTATGTGTGGGCATTCATTGGCAAAATCCGCACCGTTAAAGTGGTCCGAGCTGAAAGGATTGGCGTGGAAAACGGCATTGCCTAATGAAGGATTCTCCAGTCCTGCCATTACCAATAACCTTGCGTGGATGACACATGCTGACCCAAAAGGCTCCGAACAATGGGCGATTGCAGTGGACATCAATTCCGGCAAACTCATCCACAACATCAAGCTGTTTACCAATACAGCGCCCGAGCCTCTCGGCACGGATGGCAATACATATGCATCCCCAAGCGTTGTCTCATCCAATGGCAGAGTGTTTGTACACTTTGGAACGTATGGGACGGCCGCACTCGATGCAAAATCTGGCAAAGTCCTCTGGACCCGGCGCGACCTCAACTGCCAGCACTACCGTGGACCGGGTTCGAGCCCGGTTATCTATGGAAATCTGCTGATCTGCACCTATGACGGTATCGATGTTCAGTTCGTTGCCGCGATGGATGTCCGCACCGGCGCTACCGTTTGGAAAACCGCACGGAGCGTCGACTGGAATCTTGGCAAATCCAATGAGGTCATCCCGGATATGCGCAAAGCCTACTCGACGCCTATCGTCGTGAAGCGAAATGGCCAGGATGAGCTGATCACCGTCGGGGCACGCGCCTTCATAGCTTACGATCCTAAGTCCGGGAAAGAGCTTTGGAAAGTCCGTCATGGCGGTTATTCGAATGCCGCGCGTCCGGTTGTTGGGAACGGGATGCTGTATCTCAACTCAGGCTTTGACCAACCGGAGATATTTGCGCTTCCGTTTGACAAGCCCGGGCCGCTTACGGATGACGATATTGCGTGGCAGCATCGCCGCGGCGTCGGTCCCCTTTGCTCCCCGCTAGCGACAGATGGACTCTTGTTCATTGCCGCGGATAGCGATTTTCTACGCTGTCTGGATGGCAAAACGGGTCAGGACCTCTGGAGTGAGCGCCTTGGTGGCAGGTATTATGCGAGTCCGCTCCTTGTTGGTGGGTTGCTCTATCTTTTTGCTGATAATGGCAAAACGACAGTAGTCAAGCCCGGCCGGACGTTTGAAAAGGTGGCGGAGAATTTCCTCGATATTGGCCCGCGGGCAAGCGTTGCGAGTGTTGGGACAAGCCTGATTATGCGGACGCGGACGCATTTGGTGCGCATTAACGGGGCGGTTTAAGTATTCATTTAGTGGGTTGATGTTGGATGCCAGCATCGGATTGGATAGTGCAATGTCTGGAGTGACAGCCGAGAGCTGGATTATGGGTAGCCTTCCGCATGCGCAGCCGCTTGAGCACGCCGATGAAACGAAGCGGATGTACCACACAGATGCGATGGTCATCACGGTCTACCCCAGTAATGAGCATGAGCGCGCGGCCGTCGAGACGGAAATCGCCAGCAGCCAGGCGCATCCAAGCATTATTCCAACCTTGATGATGCTGTCGGCATCCGATGGCCTGATCGTGGTCTATCCCAAAGTTGCCGGGTTTCCGCTCAGCAATCCCGATGTCCTGGAAGCATTTCTGACGATTTCCTTAGCGGTTCGGGCGAAGCTCGTTGGTGACATTGTAGATGCCTATGCAGCCGTGGTTGACCTTGGATTTATTCTTGTGGATGCGTATCTTGGGAACATTCTGCTCGATTTCGAAAATGTCAAAGTTTGGTGCTTTGACTGGGATCTCTCACAACGCGGGGTTGGATTCACACTCGATGCAGAGCGGAATTACGGTTCCAACCGCCTAATGGCTCCCGAGGAGTTTGTTCAAGGATCATGGCTTGACCAGCGTACCAATGTGTTCAACATCGGAAAGCTGATCAGTATTCTCCTCCCGGATGGCGGCGAGGATGTGGACGATGTCATCGATCATGCAACGCAAGTCGAGCCGGATGACCGATTTGCGACCGTGCAGGCACTCGCTGACCACTACCGTGTGGCGGCGGGTTTGCCACCGGCACACGGTGTGATCCTTGTCGAGGATGAAGACTAGCGGTTGAAGACCGGGGCAGGAGCTGCAGCGCGGGGTTGAACCTGGCTGTAGTTCTTGCCGAGAGCTTTGGCAATGGTTGCTGCGACCTGGCTTTGCGTGAGCTTGGATGATTTGCTTTCTCCTATCGCCGGCGTGTCAGGACCGAGGACAGCAAGCCAAATGTCTTCCGCTCCGCTGATGTTGGCTCCGTGGCTTTCCCAACCGCGTGGGGCTCCGCCACGCCCGTGGTCGGTGGCGATAATCAGCGTTGTCTTTCCACGATATTCCGGCATTTTCTGAACGGTGGACCAAAGCTCGCTAAAGAGGCGGTCTGACATATTCGCGGCATCCAGATAGCGGTCGTATTCCCCTTCGTGTGCCCATTCATCCGTTTCGCCAAGGCTAAGAAAGAAGACTTTTGGCTTCTTGGTTTTCAGGTATTCCATTGCTGTACGGAATGTGATTGCATCGTACGGCTCGCCACCCCAGCGGCGTGGCATGTCGCGCTTAAGGGCATTCATGGCATCCACGACCGGGTTTCCCGGGAGGAGCACGAATGGGTCATAGCCGGCATTGACGGGGAAACCACAGCGTTCTGCATTGAAGATGCTTGGAAAGACATCCCATGCGCCAAACGCAGCGACGCTTCCATTGAATTGTGGGAGTGTATTCAGCCATTCAAACACCGTCTTGTTTGCATTCGGAATTTTGTCGTTTGAATTCACCTTTGGGTCGACATACCCCGTGAGGGTTTCGCTGTAGCCAGGGTATGAGAAGTTGAGCTTGTTGGTTACGGTGACGCTGGACCCGATGGTTTTGTTACCGTGGAGCTGTCCTTCCCGGGAGATCACTTGCCAAAAGAAGGGCATCAAGGCTTCGCGCCGTGCTTCTGGCGTATCTCGCCAGTACTTCTTTTTAAGGGCATCGATATCCTTGACCGAGCCATTCTCCTTATTCATAAGGGAGCTGTCTGCGCCACTAAAGACCTCCTGCCACCGGAGGCCATCCAGCATCAGGACGATGACGCGTTCTGTCTTTGCCTTTTGGACTGCGGCTGTTCCGGCTTTAGGAGCTGCAAGCGTTGGTGTGGCAGCTGTTAGTAGGACTGCCGTTGCGATGAGCGATTTTCGGGAGAAGATCATGCGTGGATGCTCCAAACAAGGATTGGTGCAGCATTATCTTCTGTAATTTCGCTGTCTGCATTAGCACGCGACAGAGTTGACGATAAGGGCTTTAGCGCTTAGTCGGGTCCCCGTGACCATTCCACCAGCCATTGTCGGCTATGCCATCACGGTTGAAGTCATCCATGGCACTAAGTCGCATCGCTTTTGCATGACCATCGGCAAAGCCAATAGTGACCATTTTGGAGTGGCGTTCCGCCGGGAGAGCCCGACAGCCCGCTGCACCGGAACACTCTGCCGTATTTGGTGCGCCGTAGAAACCATCCCCTGGAGTTTGAGGACGTGAGCCACGGTTGCTTGGTAGTGGTGGGTCGATGACATAGTTTCCGACATTTAGAACTTTGCGGTCATAGCTGCAGCCAAGGGTGTCGGCGATTGCGATTGTTTCTGCGGGAGCGGTGATGTCTGCATCTGTAGCGGCGAATGGGAAGCGGCTATTTCCAAGGTACTGGTAGTTATAGCCGTAGCCGCCGTAAAGAACCGTCGGCATAGTTGCGAAAGGCTTGAGAAATGTATCGGAAAGGGCACCCGGGGCCCGGAAAATGGCGGTGTTCTTTGTGTATGGCAGCAGACCATCCGGCCAGCGCGTGCGTGGTTGCTGACTGCTTGGCGAGCTTGAAAGTGGATACGTCTCCCAGTCTTGGACGTACATCGCAACCGCCATCCCGATTTGCTTGACATAGCTAAGGCTTTGCGCCTGACGAGCCTTTTCGCGTGCTGTCGCAAACACCGGAAACAGAATCGCAGCGAGGATTGCAATGATGGCAATCACTACAAGGAGTTCGATGAGTGTAAAGGCTGATTTCTGTTGCATGGCTTTGGATCTGTTCTCGCTGTGCGTTGTTATCGGGTGAATGTTCATAATCACCGACTAAAATTATCGCCGATTATCGGTGTCGGCAATAGTATTTGTATTAATTTCTAACTTAGACTCTGTATAAATACAAGTATGCCAGAAGTGTGCCATCTGCTGCTTGGAGGATTTAAGAAATTTGGTTAGATTCCGACATCCGTTATGCAGCTGGATCAGTATCGGCTTAACGAAGTAGAGGCGGTGGGTAGCGTTCCCGGCGCAACCTCACCACCTCTCTCAATGAAGGGTTGCCGCATCTACGTGGTGTTTGCGTTCCCGGCGCTTACATCACTGCGACATATAATGCTTATGCAATGTTCGTACCCATTCCCAATCTAGACGAAATATAAAAAGCAAACTGGTATTAGAGCGGGTTCGATATTGATATGGATGTCGACCAGTGAATGGATGCGACATTAGGGAAATTAAACTTGGTTAGATTCGGCATAATGGCATCGATAGATTAGCCCCAAGGTCATCTGGGCCGGAGGTACGGTAGCGCAACCATCAGTTGTTGTTATGCACACGTATTGCGCTGCGTATCTGAAGCATCCCCTAAGCTGTGGTATCTAAGGCTTGTCGCTTTTGACAGGGAGCCGGTTGAAATGATGCAGCGTAGCAGGCATTCGAATAGATTCATTTTGGGATTAGCCATACTGGCAGTCGGTGGTGGAGCCACGGTAGGTGGCGTTCTCCAGCGAAGTCGCCCGACATCTTCGCCTGTCAAGTCCCCCGATGCCGGCATTGAGTTTCGTCTTCGGGATGGAGACCGTCGCAAGTCATCCAATGAGCGAATCAAGCCCGGACCAGTGACCATGCTTTCGGATACGGATGCCGATGCGATCTTAAAACGTGTACCAGCGTTACCCACCGATGCTACCGACCAGGTTGCGTTCCGTGCTCCAGAAAACAGTGTGCCGCCCCCTCGCACCGGAGTAACCGTTCCTTCTACATTCCCGCCGGCACCAGCAGAGCAAAAGCCTGCTGTTGATCCAGGCCCATTGTCCGTTCGCAGCATCACCCCAAATGGCGAAGTCGGTCCCATTGATCGAATAACCGTTAACTTTAACCAGCCGATGGTTCCGCTAAGCAGCGTTGATTCGCTGGCAGAGCAGGTTCCCGCGAGGATTTCGCCGGCGACAGATGGCAAATGGCGCTGGCTTGGCACACAGACCCTTGTTTTTGAATTCGGTTCAGGGCAGCGTCTCAAAAATGCGACAGATTATGTTGTGACCGTCCCTGCCGGGACGCGCTCCATTTCAGGGAAAACCCTTGACAAGGCAGTTACTGAGCACATATACACGCCATTACTGCAAGTTGTTTCAAGTGGACCCCAGGGTGGTGGACATCCGCTTGATCCAACCATGTTCATCACGTGGAATCAGGAAATCAATCAGGCTGCGGCACTGAAAGCAGTGCGTGTCAATGTGAATGGGACTAGCATCCCGATTCGCGCTGTTGATGCGACAGACAAGAATGCGACAAACCGCAAACGCACATTGTTTTTCAAACCGCTTCGTCCGCTGCCAACCGGAGCGCAGGTCGGTGTTGAAGTACCTCCCGGATTGACATTCGGTGAGGGGCCACGCCCAAGCACGATGCAGCACAACATCAGCTTTTCGACGTATGGAGCGTTCAAGCTCACTCGTAGTCAGTGCACTTGGGACGCAAACCAGCCGTGTCGCCCAGATATGCCGTGGACATTTCAGTTCACAAATCCCGTAGATCCAAAGACCATCACCCGGGCACAATTTGAGATTTCTCCAAAGGTTGACCAGTTTGAGCTCTACCCGGGGGGAAACAGCATCACCCTGCAGGGAGCTTTCAAGGGCCGTACCACCTATACCGTACGGATCAAGCCTGGTATTAAGGATGCCTACGGCCAGCCGCTCGCTGCGACCGAACCAATAACATTCAAGCTTGTTTCCGGCTTCCCCAACATCATCGGTCCGCGTGATCCGATGATTATCGCTGATCCGGCAGCACCTGCCCGTGTCACGTTTAATACCTACAACGTTCGCACATTTAGGGCAGAGCTTTACCAAGTCACTCCCGATGACTGGAATGCCTGGATTGCCTGGCTTGAACGTGGCGGATCGGGGAGCAACAATAATCCTCCCGGTACGTTGATTCGCAGCGAAGATGTTTCCGTTGGTGGCGAAATGGACCGCTGGACGGAAACCGGTGTGCCACTCGCATCCGCGCTCAATCGTTATGGCCGAGGAAACGTCATCGTCCGCTGGAGCGCAAACCTCGATTACGGCACGCGTGTCGAAAAGATGACCGGTGCGTGCTGGGTTCAGGCGACCAAAATCGGTGTCAGTGCGCATCGTGATCAGGAAAAAATGCAGGTCTGGGTGACAGATCTGTTGACAGGAAAGTCCATTAAGGGCTCAAGCGTCAGCGTTATCCCAAGTGGCCAAACCGGAGTTACAGATGCGACCGGGCTTGCCGTCGTTTCACTGAATCAAACGATTGGTAAGCGGATTCGTGTCTCAGCTGCGGGCGAAACTGCCTTCCTGCCAAGTGCAATGTACAGCTGGGATGGCAATGGTTTTGTAAAGGGCGGCTACGCCGATACCCCCCTCTGGTTTGCTTACACTGATCGTGGGCTGTACCGCCCAGGCGAAACCGTGAGCATTAAGGGTATCCACCGTGTCCGACCCGCAGCACCAAAGTCACGCCTCATCATTCCGACATCCAAGGCTCAGGTCGCATGGCAGTTAATGGACTCCCAAGGAAATGAGATATCCAAAGGAACTGCGCCGGTTTCGAAAGCCGGTGGCATCACTATTAAGACCAAGCTCCCCGCGAACATGCACACCGGAAATGCAACGCTTGCGTGGGGGGATGGCAGTGTTTCCTTCAACGTTCAGGAGTTCCGACGGCCTGACTTCGAAGTGATCAGCCGCTCGGAGACGCAAGGCGCGCCTGTTATGCAGGATTCCGGAATCGACTTCAGCGCCTCTGCCAGTTATTACGCCGGCGGTTCGCTCGCTGGAGCCGCAGTCAACTGGAATGTCTCTGTCAGTCCGACCACCTATACCCCACCGGGGCATTCGGACTTTACATTTGGGACATGGGTGCCATGGTGGCGCGGCGGTGGAGTGATTTCGGATGAGATGGATGCTACCGTAGGGCGCTTCGGTGGCTTTGGTCGCCCGGGTTTCAACCGCGGCGTTGTCAAGCAACATAATGGCACCCTTGCAGCGGATGGCTCCCACTGGCTGCACGTGGATGTTGATTCCATCCGGCCAGCAAGCCCGGTAAGCGTTACCGCGACTGCGAGCATTCAGGATGTCAACCGCCAGGCGCGAACGACGACAGCGACGCAGCTTGTACACTCCGCCGACACTTATATTGGGGTTCACTTCCCGGTTACGTTTGTGGATGCCGGTCAGTCGTTCAAGGTAGGAACGATCGCGGTTACGCCGGATGGCAAGGTTGTTCCAAATGCTGTCATCCGGCTTAAAGCCTTCCGTAAGGTTTGGGGCCTTGATGCCGGCGAGTACAAAGAAATAGAGCGTGACACGGTTGCGTGGACGGTTTCGGGTGGCCGCCGGATGGAGACATCGATAGTGCCCCAGCAACCAGGTTCATGGACATTGGTCGCAACGGTCACCGATGCCAAAGGCCGAACCAACCGCACCGAGCGCACATTCTGGGTGTCCGGTGAAGACAAGCTTGTTCAAAGCCAAAAGCAGCTTGGTCAGGATGAACTTACCCTTATTCCGGGTAAGCCGGAAGTCAGCGTTGGCGGTACGGCCGATGTTTTGTTGCAGGCACCATACGGTCCAACCGAAGTGTTGGTGCAGGTCGTCGGGCGGAATGTGCTGTCAACGCAGCGGATGACGCTTCGTCGGGGCGGCACGGTGATCAAGCTTCCGGTGACGGAAGAATGGTTGCCAAATGTCACACTGCAGGTTCACGGCGTCGGAAGCAAGGCGCGTGCGGGAGCCGCAAAGGGCATCATGCAACCGGCTTTCGCAGATGGCAGCATCCCGATCAAGGTCAGCAAAGCCGAGAAAAAGCTTGCGGTAACGCTTAGCCCTGAGCCGGCGGCGGTTGAGCCTGGAGGCTCGACCAAGATTGGCGTCACGGTACGTGACAGCGCTGGAAAGCCTGTTCAAGGCGCGGACGTCAGCGTCGTCGTTGTCGATGACTCTGTTCTCAGCCTCGCCGGCTGGGTGCTTGGTGACCCGCTCATAGCGTTTTACCCAGACCGCTATGCGGGAGTCCAGTCCTTGCAGCTGCGTGCATGGATGAAATTGGAAGACCCCAAGTTGGTGCCCGCGGAAGACAAAGCTAAGTTTGAAAACGGAGCGATGTTCGGTGGAATGCCCGGAGGCGGGGGACGCAACCGCATGATGACCAAGAGTGCGGCGATGCCGATGGATTCGCCTGTACCTGCAAGCGCCGCGCCGAGTCGTTACAGTTTAGGCGTTGTTCTAGCGAAGCCTGGTGCCGGCGAAGATGCACCGGCGATAATTCGTGAGCGTACGAATCTGGATCCACTGGCAGTATTCAGCACGGACAACCAGACCGATGCCTCGGGCCAGACAGCGGTTCCAGTTACGGTGCCGGATAACCTCACTCGTTACCGGATTGCAGCTGTTGCGGCGACCGTGGATAAGTTTGGTACATCTGAGTCACAGCTGCTGGCGCGCCTTCCACTCATGGCACGCTTGTCAGCCCCACGCTTCCTCAACATGGGTGATCAGTTTGAGCTGCCGGTTGTGGTGCAGAATCAGACCGAGCAACCGATGACAGTGGATGTCGCTGTACGCGGCGTGAACACGACATTTACAAAGGGTCGTGGCCGGCGTGTCACGATTCCGGCCGGTGACCGGGTGGAAGTTCGCTTCCCAGCCGAATCCATCAAGCCGGGAACTGGAAGATTCCAGGTGGCTGCCGTGTCTGGCCGCTATGCGGATGCACAGTCCATCGCGATCCCAGTCTACACACCGGCAAGCGGTGAGTCGTTTGCCACCTATGGTGTCGTGGATTCCGAAGCCACCGGACAAGCCGTTCAACTCCCGAAGAATGTCCGTTTAGACCAAGGTGGCTTGGATATTACGACTACCAGCACAGCGCTGAGTGAGCTTACGGATGCGGCCATATACCTCCATGAGTATCCATTTGCGTGCGCAGAGCAAATCGCCAGCCGTGTGATCAGTACTGTTTCACTGCGGGATATTCTGGTGGCGTTCAAGGCGCCAAATGTGCCATCGGATGCTGCGATGAACGCATCTCTGGAGGCCGACATCAAACGTCTCTCCGAGCTGCAAAACCCAAGTGGTGGCTTTGGTTTCTGGACGCGTGGTGAGCGGGAATGGCCATATCTTGGTGTCCACGTTGCGCATGCACTGGTCCGTGCAAAGGCAAAGGGTGTGAAGGTCCCCGATGCAACACTAAACCTCAGCCTTGCTTACTGTGCCGGGATTGAGAAGCATATTCCAGCGGAGTATGGCGTCCAGTCTAAGCGGATGATTCGGGCGTATGCCTTGTATGTTCGGTCTCTTTCGGGCGTGGATGTCACCGCGGATGCAACCCGTTTACTGACCGCAGCTCCCCTTGCTGAGCTCGGTCCGGAGGCGGTTGGTTGGTTGGTAAGCGCATCGGCGGGTGGAAAGGCAGCGGACACAACAAAGGCTCGAGCAGCTGCTCTCGCCTGGTTTGACCGCTCGGTCACACAAACTGCAGGCGCTGCACACTTTGCGTTCAGCTATGGCGACAACGATTGGTTTGTGCTTGCGAGTGACCGCCGCGCGGATGCCATCGTCCTTGATGCCATCATGGCCGTACAGCCTACCAATGACCTAATTCCAAAGCTGGTACGTGGCTTGTTGGATGGACGTCGCAATGGCATTTGGGGCAATACACAGGAGAATGTTTGGAGTTTGCTTGCGTGTGACAGGTACTTCAGGACATTTGAAAATGTCACTCCTGACTTCGTAGCCCGTGTCTGGCTGGGAGAGACCTATGCAGGAAGCTCAGTGTTCAAGGGACGGAGCGCACAACGTCAATTGATCACGGTTCCGATGCAGGACATCGCAAAAGTCATCGGCAAGCCAGGCGAGACCAAGCCACTGATTCTCGGGCACCAGGGTGCAGGCCGGATGTATTACCGCCTTGGACTCCGTGTCGTCCCGGAAAACCTCCAGCTCCCGGCGAGCGACCAGGGCTTCCGAGTCGAGCGGGCCTACACGGGAATCGATGATCCAAAGGATGTGACAAAGGCTACCGATGGCACCTGGTTGATCAAAGCTGGTGCACGGGTCCGGGTAACTGTGACGGTTGTCGCCACTACGCGGCGGTACCACGTTGCGGTAAGTGATCCACTGCCGGCCGGTCTTGAACCTGAGTTCGCACAAACATCCCCTGTCGTGTACCCGGCCGGTGGCTGGTGGCGAGGCTGGTGGAGTGGCTGGGAGCATACCAATCTGCGGGATGACCGCGGGGAGGCATTTACCAGCTTGCTTTGGGAAGGTGTCCATACATTCACCTACACGACGCGGGCGACGACACCGGGCAAGTTTGTCGTGCCTCCAGCGAAGGCGGAAGAAATGTATGCACCGGAGACCTTTGGGCGATCGGCGGGTACAAAGGTGCAGATTGTCGAGTAATCGCGGTATTTAGAGGCATGAACTGGCAGATCTGGGTTGCAGCAATCTCGATTGTGCCGGTTCTTGCCATCGGGTTTGTTGTCGCGGAGCTGATTATGCGGATGCATCCGCGGCGTGGAAAGCGACCCGATCTTCACAATCCTGAGCTGCCGCGCGTGTATCCAAAGCGACTCACACTCGTGGTCGCAGGAGGACGTTACATTAGCGGGAGCCCGTGGTGGCTGGCGCTCCGGATGGGTCGTTTGACATTGTCAACCGCAGGTGCGCTTGACTACTTGATGAGCATCGGCGAGCGGGGACAGGTTCTCGTTGGTGAGCTGGATACAGGTGAACGCTAGCGACTAGGCTTTCCGAGTATCGATATCGCGCTGAATCGCATCGAGAAGCGCATCCAAGCCTTTGTCAACAGACAAAATTCGCTTGGGTGGGTTTGCGAGCATCTGCATCAGCAATGGTGTCCGCTCGGCTGGAATGATACTTGGATCCAGCGGAGTGATGGCCCGGAGCGCAGTACGATGCCCGACGCCATTGACGAAATCGATAAATGCCATAATCCAAACACTGGCTTCATCTACAGGAAGACCTTCAATAACCAGAGTCTCTATCATCCACTCACGCACAATAAATGACTGCTCGTTTGAAGCAGGCCTTGTGAAGATGAGTGGAGCCGCTTTCGGATGCTCCGTTGCAACGAGGAGCTGTCCGTAAGCGAATTGCAGGAGATCACTTCGCCAGCTGCCAGTGCGCTGAACCGGACGTGTGTCATCAATCAAACCAGCAACCGCATCCAGGAGGGAATCTTTCGATGGGTAATAGTGGTAGAGAGCCATGGGCTGGACAGCGAGGCGGGCGGCCAGCGCGCGCATGTTTAGCTGTTCGATGCCATTTTCATCTATGTATGCCAACGCCGTCTGCACAATCAAATCGTGGCTGAGGCGTGCCTTGCGGGTTTTTGTGGTTCCCATGTTGCGTTCGCTCTGCATGTGACTAGTATACATTGTATGATTTGCTATACTGTGTACGATATTTTATAAGCCAGCGGGCGGTACGATACCGGTAAGGGAATGTGGAATGATTGTCGTTGATGCGTTGGTTAAGGAGTACACCGGGCCTAAACAGCAGGTCACGCGTGCTGTTGATGGCGTGTCGTTCACGGCACAGCCAGGTGAGATTTTTGGTCTCTTGGGACCCAATGGCGCTGGAAAAACCACTGTACTGCGCATGCTTGCGACGATTCTTCAGCCAACAAGCGGTACGGCTGTTATTGATGGCAGTGATATTCGCGAGGACCCGCTCGGAGTCCGCCGCAAAATTGGTTTCCTCACCGGGGCCGCCGGGTTATACGATAGGCTCACCCCCATCCAAAATCTGATGTATTTTGGCCGTCTTCACGCGATGCCCGATGACCTAATCAAACGCCGAATCGATATTCTGGTCGATAAGCTTGACATTGGTAGGTACGCATCCCGGACCTGTGACAAGCTCTCCACCGGCGAGAAGCAGCGGGTGGCTATTGCCCGCGCGATGCTGCATGACCCCCGCGTTCTCTACTTCGATGAACCCACGAGCGGCCTCGATGTCCTTGCGGCGCGCACCGTCATGAACTTTCTCCGTGAGTGCCGGGCGGAGGGACGAACGATTTTGTTCTCCAGCCACATCATGGCCGAAGTCGAAGCCCTCTGTGATCGCCTAACTGTCATCCACCGCGGCGTTGTCACCGCCACCGGGACCATCCCCGAGCTGCGGGAGCGAACCGGCGCAACCACCCTTGAACAGCTCTTCCTACGTAGTATTGGTGAGGATCATGACTCCCCGATGAACATCCCGCACCCGAAAGGCAGCGCAAAGTGATGCCACACCTCAATCTATATGTCTGCACCATGGGAGGTGCCGCATGAGTTGGAAAGTTGTCTTCGCAAAAGAATTCACTGAGGTGATGCGTGACAAACGCATGCGCTTTCAGATATTTGTTTCGCCGCTCATCATTACGCCACTCATCCTCGCCGGCATAGGCACAATGGCAAAGCGCGAGGCAAAAGAATCGCAGGCACGTACTGCGATTGTCGCAACCGTTGGCTTCGAAAATGTCCCGGAACTGGCCGCATCCCTGGAGCCTTTAGCCAAGGATGCGATGCGCTTTGTTTCATCCGATGAAGCATCCGTGGAAAGTGGCATCCGTGCACGAAAGTTCGATGCCGCGATTGTTCTCCCAAAGGATGCTGCGGAGCGCGAGCAGAACGACCAGACGATTCCCGTTCAGGTTCGCTTTGATGTGGCAAATGAGGACTCGCGCGTCTCTGGGATGAAGGTAAGCGACTTTCTGAAGAAACGATCAGAAAACATCGGGGCTGAGCGCCTCATGGAAGCCGGGTTTTCGCAGCAGCTGGCAAAGCCTATCGATGTCGGAGAAGTACCGGTGAAAGGGAATGGTGGCAAAGGCGTCTTGATGATGTCGATGATGCTTCCGTACATGCTGGTGCTGTATGCCGTTGTCGGCGGGTTGTTTGTCGCAAATGACTCGGTAGCGGGTGAGAAGGAGCGCGGGACGCTTGAGAGCCTCCTCGTGACACCGATCAGCCGCGAGGAGCTGGCGCGCGGAAAGTTTGCGGCTGTCGCTGCCGCTGCTCTGGTCTCCGGAATCCTGTCCCTCGCCGGGATGCTCTGGCCGTTTTACGTAAAGGTCAGCGCATTTTCCTGGATGACAGAGGGCGGCGCTGCGTTTACAGGCTTCCAAATCGCATCGATGGCACTGGTCCTCGTACCACTCTCCGCCATGGGAGCGGGTATTCTGCTGACGATTTCCACGATCGCGCGAAACCAAAAAGAAGCACAAACCTGGCTTGGCCCGGTGATGATGGTGGTGTCTGTACTTTCAATGATGTCGATGATGATGCGGCCGAATACATCGGTGCTTGTGGCGGCGGTCCCTATGCTAGGTCCCGCACTTGTGCTCAAGCAGGCGTTGCAGTCCATTATCAATCCTGTTTTTATCGGTATCGCCGCAGGGACATCGGTTGTTTATGCCGTGCTTGCAGTTTGGCTTGCAGCCCGGATGTTTATGAAGGAGTCAGTGCTCCTTAGGACGTGATGCCGATTTCATGTCGCCTCAGTGGTTTGTCGCAGGAAGGGTGTTGATTGATGATGTTTCGCATGTTTGATGGCCTGACAAAGGCACAGCGCATCCGGACCTTTGAAACGATTTGGTCCCGGGTGAAGACGCGCCATTGGGATGCACGCAAGGTCGGTGCAAATTGGGACGCCGTTCGTAAGGCTTATCGTCCACGGGTTGAGAAGGAACAGTCGAACGCAGCGTTTTACACCCTGATGCAGCAAATGGTCGGAGAGCTTGGCCAGTCTCACTTTGGGGTGATTCCTCCGGAGGCGGATGTCGCAGCGGATGCGCAAAGCGTTACCCATGGCACGGGTTGGCATGGGATGCATATCCGCAACGTCTACAACGAACCGGTCATTGTTGAGGTTGAGCGCGACTCGCCCGCGGCACAGGCTGGTGTTAAGGCTGGCTGGGTCATCGAGAAAGTTGGCGACACCGCCGTCCGCGAACGCCTGAAGAAGATATTCACGGTCAAAGCACGTGCCGGGATGACGAACGTTATGTTCGCGACCGCAGCCGGGCAGATGACCAAGGGGCCGGTTGGCACCGCTATCAAGTACACCTTCCGTGATGCCAGCGACAAGCTGGTTGAATTAGACATCACGTGCATACAGACACCTGGTGAGACGGCATCCTTTGGAAACCTCACCGATGTTCCCACGACGCTCCAGACCACTGTCATCGAAGGTGACATTCTGGTGATTCGCTTCAATATCTGGCTACTCACACCGCTTATGGCCCAGATTCGTGAAGCGATTCTTGGGCATCCGGATGCGAAGGGGATGATTATTGACCTCCGTGGGAATCCGGGTGGCGTCGGGATGATGGCGAGCGGGCTCGCTGGGATGTTCATGCCAAAGGGTAAGAACAAGTTATCTCTCGGTGACATGAATATGCGAACCAGTCAGCTGCACTTTGCGATCAATCCGCAACCACCGTTTTACCGTGGACCGATTGCGGTGTTGATTGATGAAATGTCACTGTCTACGAGTGAGGTGTTCGCCGGCGGGATGCAGGATATACGCCGGGCGGTGATTGTCGGTAGGACAACCGGCGGTATGGTCCTCCCCAGTAATATCGAGAGTCTGGATGGTGGTTTGAAGTTCCAGTATGCCATCGCGGACTTCAAGACGCCCAAGGGTGTGTTGCTTGAGGCGCGCGGTGTCATCCCGGATGTCCCTGTACGTCTGACGCGGCAGTCACTCAATGGCGAGCAGGACCCGATGATTACCGCAGCGGTCAAGGCGCTTGCGCGTGCGCCACGCTGGTAGGTGAGTTTGGGTTTAGTCGGGTGGTTTTTAATATAGAGATTCCAACATCTCTAACGCGCCAACCGGCGTTGTGCGTTCACCAAGTCGCAATTAACCGCAGCGGTCAAGGCGCTTGCGCGTGCGCCACGCTGGTAGTTGCTAGTTTGGATTTTTGCAGGAGCAGTATAGTTGGTTTGAAGATTCACGATCAGGAGTCGATTATGAAGATGTTAATGTCGATTGCGTTGGGAATTGCGGTGCTTTCCGGCCCGGTGATGGCGCAAAAGCAAGGCGTGGCCAAAAAGCCGGCGATGTCAAATGTTGCAACGCTTAAGACTGCGGATGCCGTCCTGAATGCCTCGGCAAAGGCCATGGGAAGCGCGGCATCGGACAAGATTACGAGCAGTGTTGCCAAGGCCAAAATGTCTATCCCTGCCAATGGTCTGAATGGCGAAATGGAAATGACGGTCAGCAAAGAGCGTTTTTTCATGAAGCAATCGCTGCCTGGTATCGGGGATATCATGCAGGGTTTTGATGGGAAAATTGGCTGGGCAAAGGACCCGATCAATGGGTTACGTGATCTGGAAGGTCCGGAGCTTGCACAGGTAAAGAACGAAGTTCAGAACCAAATGGCAACCGACTGGAAGAAGCGCTACAAAAAAGCAGAGCTCCTTGGAGTCCGCAAAGTTGGCACAGCGCAAGCGTATGCGATCCGCTTGACGCCAAAGACAGGCGGTCCGCAGACGCACTACTATGACACCAAGACGCTGTTCCTGGTTCGAACAGACATGGTTGCCGTAGGCCCAACAGGCAAGATTCCTACTGAGACGTATCTTTCGGACTATCGTCTGGTGGATGGGATGCAGATTCCCTTCAAGACGCGCAGCATTGTGTCGGGAATTCAGGAAGTCATCATCACCTACACGGATGTGAAGAACAACGTAGCGGTGGATGACAGCATTTTCAAGAAGCCCAAGGCAGAGCCTAAGAAGTAGGGTTTGTTAAGCCTGGTAGATATCTGTAAATCTGCGTGATGGGTTTGAAGCCGCGCTGTGCTTGCAGGGCGGCTTTTTCTTTGCCCCAAAACCTGATGTCAAAACTAAAGCGCCTTACGCAACACAACGGCAAGCGCCGGTGCACCCAAAAGTGCGGTTATGACGCCGATAGGAATCGGCATTCCCGGGCGAAGTGTTCGCGACAATACATCCGCGACGAGCAGAAGCAGCCCACCACAGAGCGCCGCTGTAACCAATACACGCCGCTGGACGCAGCCTACTAGTGCGCGGGCGATATGAGGTGTGACAAAGCCGATAAAGCCAATGATGCCTGAGATACTCACGGCAATGGCGGTCAGCACACCGACAATACTGAGAAGGATGATTGGGAGGACTTCGAGCTTTACGCCCACCGTGCGGGCGAGGGCTGGTCCAAACGCGATGGCATCCACTTGCGGTCCAAACCACCAAAGCACTGCGATTCCAATACCAATGACGGGAGCAGCCCAGCGGGCCTGTTCCAGGGTTGCGCTGCCAAGGTCTCCCAGAATCCATGCAACGATGCGGTCCTGACTCGTTCCTGTCAGCGCCAAAAGCAGCTGGCCCGCCGCAGCGAGAAAGCTTCCGACGATCACGCCGCCGAGTAGAAATCGACCTGGATGTGCCCGCGGATCACGTCCTGTGATTGCAAAAACTAATAGAAGCGAGAGCAGTGCACCAGTGGTGGCGCAAATCGGAATCATCGATGACAGTCCGGGCGTCGCCACCGCGACTGCGGCTCCGAGGGATGCTCCGCTCGCGACGCCAAGCAGATACGGGTCTGCAAGCGGATTTCCAGTGAGGCCTTGCAGCGATGATCCGGCGGATGCAAGCGCTGCGCCAACAATGACTGCGATAACGGCACGCGGGAGACGAAAGTCCATCACAATGGTCTTTGCTACGCCATCACTTTCCGTTCCGGTTATCAGCTTCAGAACATCGCTTAGCGGAACATTCGCATCACCAATGATCAGTGATGCCAAAAAAACACCGCAAAGGAGCAGCAAGAGGCCACCCGACAGAATGCCCGGATACTTACGCAAGCGTGTCAGCTCCCGGAAGGAAACAAGTACGAAATGGCATCCCACACGCGGGCCGCAAGCGTCTCGACATCGCATTCCGCATTGATCAGTTTTATGCGCTCAGGATTTTCAGCTGCAGCGGCTAGATAGCCATCCCGGACTTTTGCATGAAACGAGGATGCCTCCATATCGAGGCGGTTGACATCCCCTCCGCCTTCGCGGCGGGCTTTTCCGACTTCCACCGGGACATCGAGGAGCAGCGTACAATCCGGCATCCGGCCTTTGGTGGCAAAGACATTTGCAGCACGGATGAAGTCAACTGACAGGCCACGTCCATAGCCTTGGTAGGCAATACTGGAGTCGATAAAGCGGTCGCAGAGAACCACGGAACCAGCAGCAAGTGCGGGTTCGATGACATCCGCTACGTTTTGCGCACGGCTGGCAGCGAAGAGTAAAAACTCGGCTTCTGGCGTCATTTTGTCATGGAGGAGCATCGCCCTGACCTTTTCGCCAACAGAGTCCCCACCGGGTTCTCGGGTGCGGACGACGGTGTACCCTAGGAGCTCAAGCCGATGCTGAAGCAAATTGGCCTGCGTTGTTTTGCCGGCACCATCCGGTCCTTCGAGGGTGATGAGTATTCCAGTAGCCACGCCGTATTCTACAAGCCTAATCTCACCATTCGTATCTCTCAAACTACGTGAATGAGTTTGCATGATTCAAGGCTATAATGCGCCAACCACCATGAAGCCGATTACCACAGTTTTTGCATTGACCGCAGGCGTTCTGATGTTTGCAACGGTTGCACAACCGAAGCCACTTGGACAGGGATCCAATCAGCACTTTGAGTCCAAGGTCAGACCAATATTGCTGGATAACTGCATCGCCTGTCACGGTCCAAAACAACAGCTGGGAAACTTGAGGTTAGACCGAGCAATCACTGCAGATCAGGCTGCAAAGGTCGTGGCAACGGTCAAATACGATGGCACCATTAAAATGCCACCATCCGGAAAGCTTGCGGACAACCCGCGCGAAACATTGGTTGCATGGGGGAAAGCGGGCGCGCCCTGGCCAAAAACAGCCGCTAAGCCGGCAGCGCCTGCCGCAAAGTTCTGGGCATTTCAGCTACCAAAGCTGCCTGCACCTCCCGTGGTTCGTACTAAGACCTGGGGAACATCCCCTATTGACCGCTTCGTCCTCGCAAAGCTGGAAGCAAATGGGCTTAAGCCTGCGCCCGCTGCGGATAAGCGCACGCTGCTACGTCGTGCTACGTTTGATTTGACGGGGCTGCCTCCAACGCCAGCTGAGGTGGATGCCTTTCTAAAGGACACCAAGCCTGGGGCATTTGAGCGCGTTATCGATCGTCTTCTGGCTAGCCCGGCGTACGGAGAGCGGTGGGGTCGGCACTGGCTGGATGTTGCCCGCTATGCGGATTCCAATGGTGTTGACGAAAATCTCGTTTATATCAATGCCTGGCGGTATCGCGACTATGTCGTGTCGGCGATCAATGCTGATAAACCCATCAATAGGTTCTTTCATGAGCAGCTTGCTGGTGACCTGATGCCGGATGCTGGCCGAGATGGCATTATCGCTACGGGTTATCTCTCGCTTGGTCCCAAAATGCTCGCTGAGGATGACCCGGTAAAGCAGGAACTGGACATCATCGATGAGCAGGTCGATACGCTTGGCAAGACCTTTATGGGGATGACCTTTGGGTGCGCCCGCTGTCATGACCATAAGTTTGACCCGATTCCAACAAAGGACTATTACTCGCTCGCCGGGATTTTCAAATCGACTAAGACGATGCTGAATTTCCAGAACATGGCGGAGTGGCAGGAGCGCCCTCTGGTCAGCGCGGATGTTGAAGAAAAGCTCAAGCGAATTAATGCTGAGATAAAAGACCTTCAGCGCAAGCGAAACGAGGTCCGCGATACAGCTGGTAGCGCTCTGCTGGCCCGTGAGCTTCCACGTAAGGAGCTGTACTTTGATGTCGCCAAGCGTCTGGTCGCAGCTGAAGTAAAGGCTGCTGCGCTGATGCCGGTGATTGGCACCCCGGATGGTGCTGCCCCTCAGGACGCGTTGGTAGTGGAGGCAGAAAACTTCACCGATGGGAATGTGCTGAAGGACAAGGGCGGCTTTGGTCAAGGGATTGGCGTTCTTGTGAATGCTGGTCAGTATCCCAACCGCACCAGTTATTCCGTGGATGTCAAAACGGCCGGACCGTATCAGTTGGATGTTCGTAGCGCAGCAGGTGATCCGCGACCGTGCAGGTTGTATATCAATGATGTTCTTGTCTCTGGAACATTGGCTGGAAAGGTATCGGGTGGCTTCTACCCGCAGCATCAGCGGTGGTACGCGGAAGGCATCTTCAACCTGAATGCTGGGGAAAATCGAATCCGCTTTGAGCGCGATAGCTACTTCCCGCATATCGATAAGTTTTTGATTATGCACCGTCCGGGTCAGGATGTAACCGCATCCCTTGGTCAGCTCGCAGGCGCGTCGGGCTTGGTCCCTGAGCTCGTTGGTCAGGTGGCTGAGCGGGTCCGGTCTGGTCGTGACCTCGAGCTTGAGCTACCGGATAAGGCAGAGGCGCTTTTCCCGGAGGCGGTCCGCTCCGAGCTGACAGCACTGACGACCCGTATCGATACGCTAACCAAGCAGCGCCCTGCAGCGGAGCTGGCGATGGCAGTGAGCGAGGGGAAGCCTACAACGCTGAAAGTGCACTTGCGTGGGAATTACCAAACTCTTGGGGATGACTGTGCGCGCAGGTTCCCGGATGCTCTCGCTGGTGTCGATCAGACACCGCTTCCAAAAGAGCAGAGTGGTCGGCTACAGCTTGCGGAATGGTTGACATCTCCTCGGAATCCGCTCACAGCACGAGTCTTTGTAAACCGTGTCTGGAGATGGCGTTTCGGGCGTGGCATTGTGGCAAGTGTAGATAACTTTGGAATCCTTGGGGACAAGCCAACACACCCCGAGCTCCTGGACTACCTCGCGGTCACATTTGTGCGTGAGGATAAGTGGAGTCTCAAAGCGCTGCACAAGCGGATGATGTTGACGAGCACTTACCAGATGAGCGGGCAGTTTGACAAAGCTGCAATGTTAAAGGATCCGGACAACAAGCTCTTGTGGAGATTTCCGCGGAAACGTTTGGAGGCAGAAGCCATCCGGGACAGCATCCTTGCGGTGACGGGTTTGTTGGACCGAACCATTGGTGGATCGTTGCTGAATTTTGGAACCAGGCAGTATGTCACGAGCACGGCGAACTCGGATCCGGTTAAGTATGACAGCCGTCGTCGCGCGCTTTATCTCCCGGTGGTGCGTTCTGCCGTCTACGATGTCTATACCGCTTTTGACTTTGGCGATCCAACGGTGATGAACGGTGACCGGCCCACTACGACGGTGGCTCCGCAGGCGCTGTTTATGCTGAACAGTAGCATCATGCTTTCCAGTACGCGGACACTCGCCGGGAAAATGCTGGCTGATGTAAGCACCCCATCCCATAAGAAAATTCGTCAACTCTATGAGGTCTTCTACGGGCGTCCCGCAACGGATGCTGAGGTTGTCTTGGCAGAGGCCTATCTTGAGCAGTTTGAGGTGATATACGCAAAAGATGCGAATCCAAAGTTGAGCGCCTGGCAGAGTCTATGTAAGGCTTTGATTGCTGCGAATGAGTTTATCTACGTTGATTAGAATTGCCTGGGTACAGGCTGAAGGTGAGAAATGTTGACATCCACACTGATGGGGCGTCGCCAGCTGTTGACGACGAGTGCAATCGGGTTTGGCAACCTTGCGCTAGCGGGTTTGCTTCAGGATAGTGCTAATGCAGATGCCCGCAATCCGCTTGCGCCAAAGCAGCCGATGTTCCCTGCAAAGGCCAAGCGCGTTATCTTTGTCTTTCTGCATGGTGGACCCAGTCAGGTGGATACGTTTGATCCAAAGCCTCTTCTGAACCGGGATCATGGCAAGCCATTTCCAGGAACGATGCCGCGTATTGTTTCGAGCGCGACGGGCAATTTGCTCAAGAGCCCTTGGGAGTTCAAGCGCTACGGTAAGAGTGGCATTGAGGTGAGTGACCTCTTTCCTGAGGTTGGCAAGTGTGTGGATGACTTGTGTTTTGTCCACTCGATGCACGGTTCAAACAGTCGACATGGCGGTGCATTGTTGGAGCTGCATACCGGGAGTGATACGTTTGTTCGTCCATCGATGGGCTCTTGGGTAACGTATGGCCTTGGCACAGAAAATCAGAATCTTCCCGGGTTTTTGACGGTTTGTCCCACATTGACGCATGGGGGAGTTAACAACTGGAGTTCGGCGTTTTTGCCGGCGTGGACACAAGGTACACCAATCGGAAATGCCAGTATCTCCAGCGACCAGGCAAAGATTCCCTTCATTCAAAATACAGAAACACCATTGTCAGCACAGGAACTTGAACTCCAACTGGTTGGCAATTTGGGTAAGCGTCAGCTGGGGCATACTGGGCCCGACCCGGGTCTGGAAGGCCGTTTGAGTTCGTTTGAGCTGGCGTTTCGGATGCAGCTGGCGGCTCCAGAGCTCCAGGAAATCAAGGGCGAGACTGAGGCTACCAAAAAGTTGTATGGCTTGGATGACCCGAAGACGCGTAATTTCGGTCATCAGTGTCTGTTAGCAAGGCGGTTTTCTGAAAAGGGCGTTCGCTTTGTTCAGGTGACACATTCTTATAAGTGGGACCAGCACGGCGATTTGCGCCGAGATCACACAAGCAATGCGGCTGAGGTTGATAAGCCTATCGCCGGGCTTATCCGCGATTTGAAGAGCCGCGGGATGCTCAAGGACACGCTGGTTGTGATCAGTGGCGAATTTGGGCGTACGCCTGTTGCCCAAGGGGATGATGGTCGCGACCACAATCCGCATGGCTTTACGACAATATTGGCGGGCGGCGGTGTGAAGGCGGGGTTCCGCTACGGCGAGACGGATGACTACGGCTTTTACGCGGTGAAGGACAAAATGCACTTGCATGATCTTCATGCCACGATGCTGCATCTAATGGGTATGGATCACACAAAGCTGACGTACTTCTATGGCGGGCGTAACTACCGCCTCACGGATGTCCACGGTGTTGTCCATCATGGGATTATTGCGTAGTGGTTCTTGTGTGGTGGCTTTGTCATTTCCGGAAGCGTTGATGAGCAGCCGCACTTGAACTGTTTGCCTCCGAGTTTGCTGGCAGGCGTAACATCCGCCTCACGGATGTCCAAGGTGTTGTCCATGATGGGCTCAGAGCATAGTGGTTTTTTGTGGTGGCTTTGTCATTTCCGGAAGCGTTGATGAGCAGCCGCACTTTATCTGTATGCCTCCGAGTTTGCTGGCAGGCGTAACTATCGCCTCACGGATGTCCACGGCGTTGTCCATCAAGGGATTATCGCGTAGTGGTTTAGTGTGGTGGCTTTGTCCTTTCCGGTAGCGTTGATGAGCAGCCGCACTTGAACTGTTTGCCTCCGAGTTTGCTGGCAGGCGTAACTACCGCCTCACGGATGTCCACGGCGTTGTCCATCAAGGGATTATCGCGTAGTGGTTCTTGGCTTTGAGCGAGACCTTCGGTTGCGTTGATAACGCCTCCACAGGCTGCGTAAAATAGTGACGATCAGTTTCACATGGTTGTAACGGCGTCACGGCTTCTAACCGGCTAACTGGTCTTTCCTTGATGCGTTGATTCTGACGCATCCGCACACCAGACGCGTACAAACACCTTAGTCAACTTATCGGCGATAGAAAGCCTATCACTACAAGTCAGCCATAAAGTTGAACACAATGTCATTTGCCTGTGGCAGGTGTTCATGTCCAAAGTCAGGGTAGATCACGAGCTCCTTTTGGGACCTAATTTTGTTGTACGCAGCCATTTGTGTACTGGGTGGACAGATAGCATCCATCAGTCCAATCGGCATCAGGACATCGGCCTTAATGCGCGATGCCAGATGTTGGCAGTCGATGTAGCCAAGACGTTCAAACCACTTGGTCGTATGTTCATGGCGGGGGTCGAAGCGACGAAAAAATGTCGCCAGCTCCTCGTAGGCGCCTTTGGCCAGGTCCATTTCCCATACCCGCTGAAAGTCACACAAAAACGGGTAGGTAGGTGCGGCTTTCCGGATGGCTGGGTGGAGTGCTGCGCATGCAATCGTCAACGCGCCACCCTGTGAACCGCCAAGAGCCCCAATGCGATTGGCATCCACATTCGGAAGTTGCCCTGCAAGTCTGGCCAGCTGTACCGTATCCAAATAGACGTTTCGGTAGTAGAGGCGCTCCGGTGCATCCGCCAGCCCCCGAATGATATGTCCATTCAACGTATTTCCAGTTACTCCACCAGGGTCTGTTGACTGCCCACCTTGTCCGCGACAGTCCATCGCCAGAACCGTAAATCCCTGTGAGACATAGGCAAGCTTGTCAGACCAGTCACCGGAATTTGCTGTGTATCCATGAAATAGCAGAATGGCCGGTCCCGGAGCAGTAAGCCCGATTGGGCGAAGATACTTCGCGTAGACACGCGCTCCACCGACGCCCGTAAATGTCAGGTGAAAACACTCAGCTGACTTTGCATAAATGTTCGCGGGAGCCAGCGTGATATCCGGGTCGGTACCATCAAGTTCTGCAAGTGCGGATGCCCAATATTCATCGAAATCGACTGGGCGCGGATTTCGACCATTGTAGTTCTTTAGGTCATCCATGGGCATGTCAATAAGCGGCATCGGAGGTTCTCCCGGGTGACACTGGGGTGGTCCAGTGTCAGACCTATCGTTACTTGTATTGCCTATCAGATGCAAACTACCTGTTTGTGTTCACTTTACAAAGAAGAGCGAACACAAACAGTGCCTAGTTGCTATATCGGTCCTTCTGAAAACGACGCTCCCAGCCCGTAACGGGAGTAAACGCCCCACCAAGTAAAGCTGCCTGCGGCATCTCCACCGCTGACAGAGATCAACAAGTTTTGACCATTATCGCCTTGCGTGACCAAAACAGCTGCCGGTTCGTCACTTTTGGAATGCTGGGCAAATGCTGCCGATGCCGAAATAAACACGGGAGCCTTCTTCCCGTACCAAGGATTACCCTTGCCCCATTGCACTTGGATCCGAAAGCCAGTGACCGGTTTACGAGGAGCTTCATCCGTTCCAAAGATTCGATTTTCACCGATGTAACAAAAATTGGGCGAGACTTTGACTTGATTGGGAGTCACAGTGATTGGCATTAGGCGGATAGTCACCTGAACACCATTGACAGTAATGGTCTTTGTCGGAATTTTCATTTTTGATTGCATGACGTCTTCTCCTTAGGAGACAAATGAGACCCCCGGCAACTGGCAATTAGCACATGGCTACCGGGGGAATGGCCTACTTCACGATAAGGTCGAGGTCCTCCCTTCGTACTAGCTCGGACAGTAAACGGTACATTTTTTCCAGCTCACTCCGTGTTCCCATGACCCCAATACAACCCTCAGTTCCGGGATTATTGCCATCGGGGTGTATTCGGATATGAGACCGATTCGTAGGGAACTTTGGTTCGAGGTTGAAACTAAATCCAAACCCCTGTCTCACCATCCCGGGATGTTCACGTCGGCGGGGAAATGTCACATCATAGATGCCACGGGGTAGACGTGTCGGTTTGCCGGGAGGAACACGCGTATCTTTGGAACGGAAGCCGCCTGTGTTGACTGGCCAGGTCGCACGAATGCCCCCTTTGTCATCCAGAAGCTGAAGCTTGCCCTGTGTGATTCCGCCGTACCGTGTTGGGATCCCGGGGCCAATTGGTGTGAAGACAAGTTTCTCTAAACCAAACGGGTCTGAACTTGAAAACGCATCATTATCTGCATAGGCATACCCACTCAGATCACTGTCTATAGGATCTGGCGAGACAAACATACCCGTTCCTAGAAATACCCAACGCGCACCAAATCGGATGAATGGTAAGCCGAATGGAGCCTGACGCCCTCCGAATGCTGCGTGCTGGGCGGGAAGTGATGTCGTTACATTCTGAGCGGCATGCGTGTCATCGATGGCAACCAGGTTTCCAACAGGATCGGGAATCTGAAAGCGGTAAACGCCAGCACCATCTATATTGAACTGCAGCTGGTCATCCGTATACCAGTTGGGTGTGGATGCACCAAGCACCGGTGTGTGGGAGCCAGAGTCCAAAACGGCACTCTGTACACCATTCACTCCCGTCCATTGACCAGTCCCGCTGTACTGCAGCGTAACATTTCGTGAGCCAGTACCTGATTCGTTGATGCCAATCAGCTGTCCGTACGCATCCCATTGTAGGCGATACCCAATGCCTCCAGACTGATTATCCAACTGAGTGACATTCCCTGACACGTCGTAGGTCATTTGCCAATCGCCTACACGCTGTGGTCTTCCCTGTGGATCCGTAACAACAGGCAACGAGGTGATCCCAACGGAAGTCGATGACAGCTGGCCAACACGGTCAAACTGCATTGCAGTACTGATGCTGTTTGCTCCGAAGTTGCGTGTGATCTGGTCGATGTTACCCATCAGATCGCGCCTAACGTTTATACTTGCGCCTTGGCTTTGGATGGCCGATAGCCGGCCAGCTGCATCGTATGTATACTCGCGGCTCCATAGCTCACTACCATCCGGTGAATTGACGGAGAGCTTGTGAACATCGCCGGAGTTCACATCTCTTTGCCAATGCGCAGTCCGACCATCCGGGAACTGCACGCTGCTTAATCCGCCATCCAGATCACGAATTGCACTCGCAAAGCTCCCATTCGGGGCGTAAAAACGTGCGATATCTCCACGGGCATTCGGGACGTAGCGAACCGTTTTGCCGGCAAAACTTGTTCCTGTTAGCCTGCCATCCGCATCGTAGGTGTGTGTAACCATCCCACCCGGACTGCTTACCTGATAAGGCAGCCCGTTCGTGGTGTAAAACCACTTAGTGGTTCCGGTTATATCCACCAGCTGTGTCGGTCGATCGTCGGCATCAAACGTAAACCTGGCCCAAACCGATAGATCCGAGCTTGTAACCGCAGTTTGGCGGGAACATAGATCGTACGTTGCCGACACCCGCTTTCCGCTTGCATCCGTAATCGCTGTCAACTCATCGGTCGCAGACCATTGGTACACCGTCACACCCGAGATTGGCGATACATGTGAAATCAATCTGCCAATCGAGTCGTATGAATACGTTGTCATCCGACCCGATGCATCCACGCGGCTGACCAGGTTACCTCCGATGTCATAGGCGTAGGACGTCACATTTCCTGCGGCATCCATAAACGATGTCAGATTTCCATCCGGATCGTACGTGTAACTTTGCGACGTGCCATCCGGGGATGTAACACGCGTTCGCCGTCCCATTTCATCGTAGGAAACCAGCCATCGCCGAGCGCCCGGCATCTCTATGACGATGACGTTGCCAGCTGCGTCATATTCAATGCGAGTTACACGCCCGCATGCATCAATGATCTCGGTTGGCCGTCCCAAAGCATCATAAGCTGCCGTTGTTACCCCTCCATTTGGGTCCGTCAGCCTGATGGCATTACCGTGGATGTCGTACATTGCCGCAGTAGTGTTACCAAGGGGTGTGACTTTCCGGGTCATGTTTCCCAGGAGGTCATAGGAATAGCTCTCCCGTTGACCGCCTGGCAGCGTCATACTCGTTCTCTCACCGGCCGAACCGTTCGTGAACCTGAGCAATCGTCCGCTTGCAAGTGTTAGCTGGATTGGGTTGCCAGAACTATCGTTGAGCACACTCAATCGCCGGTTGTCAGGAAGAATGCGAGTCAGGCGACGCCCGGATGAATCCCAGGTCGACTGCTCGATTGCTCCACGGGCATCCACTGAGCTGCTAAGCTGGTTCAGTGGATTCCACTGATATGCAGTTCGCGTTCCATCCGGGCGGGTGTCAAGCGTTAGCCGATTCTGTGCATCGAAAGTCAAAATCCGGGTCTGACCCAGTGGGTTGGTGACGAGAAGTCGGTTGCCATCCCGTTGATAACGTGTCATGCCTCCGCGCGGAGAAATGGCTTCCTGAACTCCGTGGAAAGCATCATAAACGAAACTATGGGTTGCTCCCGTAGGATTAGTAATGCTTTCCAGATCCCCGGCTGGACTGTATGTAAATTTCAAAGCCCGAATTGCCGTTGTGCCCGGCAACTGGACATCCTGCAGTCCAGCTGAACTGTAGCTGGTTTGCCAGGTTCTTCCAAGTGGATCAGAAATGCCTGATAAACGACCACTTGTATAGCTAAACGTAACCGATCGCCCGGAATCATCGGTTATCGATGCCAATCTGCCATCCAGCGTGCGAGCAAACATCGCGGTATTCCCGAAGCAATCGGAGAGCGATTTGGCAAGGAAGCGCCCCCCAGGCACCGCCTCCAAGGAGTAGCGGTCACGACTCCCTTGTGTAAACATTAATCCGCCTGGAGTTGTAACGAGGCGGTCTGCCACACCAGGCGGCGCGCTAAAGCTTGCATCGATGTTGCGGATAAATGGAATGCGCCTACCATCCCCGCAGAGGACGAGGACATCTCCCGTTGCTGCATCCAATACGGCTTCAACATCCGCTGAGATACTCCAGCCATGTGAAATAGATGCATTAGGGAGACCCTTACTGTTGTAGTGGAGAGCAATATCAATGCGTAATGCACCATTCCCATGCCACTGCACAATCGGTACAACATAATGAAGATTCCGATTAAGCGAGACAATGGCTGCTGGCAGTGATCCGGACTGCACATTGCCTTCCCAAGGATAGGCATCCCCGGTTGCAGGCAGCTCAGCTTGTGAGACTGGGGTCGGACCACCACCCGGTCCAGATGTCTGGTAAGCCGGTGTCGCTTCGACTGACCCAGGGTGTGAAATGACTGCAGCAATACCCGCTCCGATGAGGATTTGACGGAGTGTCACTTTTTACCTCCCTTGGCCGCAGCGGCACGCACCAGGTGTAGCTGTCTGGCTATAAAGGTACGGTCGGAGGCGGTAATCCATGGGCGTTGAAGCAGTGATCGTAGCAATGTCTGCGCCAATGCGTAACGCTTAGACAGGAAAGCCCGCCGGGCATCCCGGTATGCATCTGTGCGACGAAGAGCATCCGTGATCATGACGCTCGGGTGACGTGTAGGAATGGCACCAATCGCCGTTTTCGGCGGCTGTTTGGTAGGGGAAAAGCACGAGATGGCAAGTGCCACCACAAAAGAGACGAGAATTACCATTTTCAGCACCTTGGAGCGGGAGCTGTGGATTGGTTTGCCTCCAGTTCTCTGCATGTAACTAGAGGTATCTAGATGTATCCGATGTCGTTGAAACACCGCAATTATCACAATTGAGTACGGCAGGTGCGTTGATTGGCCATACACGGTCCACGCAACACTTTTGTTGATGGTTCGTATTGCTTCGAGAACTCCTGAATTCAGTGAAATTCGTGATTCGTAATCAAGGTTAGGCCATTTGATGCGGGTGTACGCCGTTCTGACTCAAATCGAGTATAAAGATGTGAAATACGGCACAAAGGTTGTGCTTGGAATTACGATGCGGAGGACTGCCAGTTGTTGAAGTGGCAAGCGAATTCGGTGCTAAATACGGCTTGGATAGGGACTATTCTGGCATCCACAGTCATGCTCAGCGGCTGCTTTGGTAACAAAGGCCTCCCCAATCCCGGTACGCCGGAATATAAGCAGACCGTCTCAGCATTCACCATCGGGACCGTTGCCCTCGAAACCGCAAACCTCAATCTCATCGAGCCAAACCTCAAGAAATCGACGGAGTTGGCTCCCGGCGAGCCCGCTACCTGGGCAAATTTGGGGCTGCATTATCTTCGAACCAACAGAACTCCAGAAGCTGAAGCTGCCATCAAAAAGGCAAATGAGCTTGGCGGCACGAGCGAAGGTCTGACGATGCTCTCCGGGCTGTTGGCTGAGAAGAATGGTAAGTTCGGCGATGCTCTTGGTTTGTATCGCAAGGCCGCGGAAGCCAACCCACGCAATGTAAAGGCCTGGTACCTGGTCGCACAAATGGCTGACCGCGAAAGCGGTGCTGACCGTGTCAAAATCATGGCCGAGGCCCAAGACAAAATAATCGCCATCCTTCCCGGTAACACCAAGGCACTTCTGGACCGAATACGAACCGCAGCCGATGCCAATGACCGCGGCACGATCACTAAATGCATCGATGCGTTTGGTACACGTACCAATGAATGGCCGGAACGCGCCCGAGCGCTGTTTGGTGACCTGCAGCGTACATCCGCAAGTGGCGCACCGATGCTCATCAAGCGCACCACTGCGATGTTGGAAAATACTCTGGGACAATATCCGGATTTTCAAGCCAGCAAGCGAGAAATCGCATTTGAAGGCGCAAATGTTGGTCAACCTCTGTCCCGCTTTATCAAGCTGCAAAACCCTCCAGCGACCGCATCCGCACCGGATACCGGACTTACCTACGCGCCAGCCACAGCCGGTAACAGCGGGACCGCTGACTACGTGACAGCCATCGCTTTGGATGAAACATCCGATCCAGTCGTCATTTCCGCAACGGGAGGCACGCTGAAAGCTGGAGATGCATCCATTTCGGTACCGGCCGGTGTGCAATCGGTCGTCGCTACCGATCTTGATGATGCCGTCGGACAGCTTCGCAATGACAACAGCCCAAGAGATTTCAAGCTTGACTTGGTCGTGGCATCCAAAGGTGGTCTCCGTGCGCTGGATTACTCTGGTGGCAAGCTCACGGACCGCACCACAAAAGCCGGACTTTCAAGTCTAAGTGCCCTTCCGATAAACGGAGCCTGGACGGTAGATTTCGAAGCGGATGGCGACCTCGATACCATTGTCGCGCCCGCATCCGGTGGTCTGACTCTGCTTCTAAATCGTGGAAACGGTACGTTTGGTATCGTCAAAAATCCACTTAAAGGGTTGACTGGAACCATCACCAAATTTGTGCAGTGTGATATCGATGCAGATGGCGATAATGACATCTTTGTAGCAGATAACACTGGCACGCTTCAAATCTTCCGAAATGACCGTAGCGGGTTGTATGGCAAGCGCGATACTCCTGCTGGGCTGAGCGACATCGCCGCGCTTGCAGTACGTGAGTCAACCGGGGATGCCACACTGGATGTCCTTGCTGTTGACAAAGCTGGCGCAGTTCATGTTGTCTCAGATGCTGGCGATGGCAAGTCCTGGGCAGCAGACAAAGTTATCGTTACGGGCAAGCCCGAGCCGACATCCCTCGTCGCGCAGGATGCCGATAATAATGGCGCAATCGATATTGTTGTTGGAAACAAGACGGCGTCATCGGTTTTCCTCGCGAAAGATCCAGGCTCATTTGTCCCAGCCGCGGATGCTCCTTGTTCCGTCCAGGCACTGGTTGATCTAAACAAAGATGGCGTTCTCGATGCTGTCGGTTCATCCGATGCCCGCGTCGTTATCGCAAATGGGGCATCCCCAAAGGGCTATAAATGGCAGGCATTTACGCTGAAAGCCAAGCGTCCAAATAGCCCAACGGTCAAAATCAACGCTTTTGGGATAGGTGGCGAAGTCGAGATGCGCGCCGGTCTTCTGTACCAAAAGCAGCCAATCACCGGCCCCCAAGTCCATATCGGCCTCGGCGCGGATGCCACCTTAGACATCGCCCGCATCATTTGGCCATCCGGAACCGCACAATCCGAAGCAGGTACCGACCTTAAAACTGGCCCTGTCGTTGCCGACCAACGCCTAAGTGGAAGCTGTCCCTTCCTGTTTACATGGGATGGCGAGAAAATGGTCTTTGTCACCGACTGTATCTGGCGTAGCCCACTTGGCCTGAAAATCAATGCGCAGGATACTGCCGGCGTCCTCCAAACCGAGGACTGGGTCAAGGTCCGTGGCGACCAGCTCAAAGCAAAAAATGGCGTCTACCCGCTTAGCATCACCGCCGAGCTGCAGGAAACCCATTTCTTTGACACCGTCGGACTCATGGCCGTTGATCATCCCGAAGGCACCGACATCTGGGTGGATGAACGCTTCTCGCCCGTTGCACCTCCGCTCCTCGATGTCATCCCGACAAAGACGCCACAGGCATTCCCCAAGGTGGTTGGCTGGAAGGGGGATGATGTTTCATCCCTCGTCGCCGAGCGTGAAGGCAGCTATGTGGATGACTTTGGACGTTCTAAGTATCAAGGCCTGACCGCAGACCACTGGATTGAGATGGAGCTGCCAGCATCGCTCCCCGCAGGCAAACCGCTCTACGTGGTTGCCAGTGGCTGGCTGCACCCGACGGATACATCCATTAATGTGGCGATGTCCCAGAACCCCGACCAGGCTCCGCCTAGCGGGCTTGTCCTCGAAGGTCTCAATCCTGCGGGCAAATGGGTCCCGATTCGCCGCGGACTTGGTTTCCCTGCGGGCAAGCTAAAGACCATCGTCCTTCGCTTTGATGATGTCGCTAAGGGCATCACCAAGCTGCGCCTCCGGACAAACCTAGAAATCTTCTGGGATCAGCTGCGCTGGGCGGAAGGTATCGATAAATCGGCCATCAAGGTAACTCGCGCCAAACAGCTCGGTGCAGAGCTCGTCTTCCGCGGGTTCTCAGAGGTGCGTCCCAAAGATGCATCCAGCCCAGAGCTGCCTCTTAGTTATGACAAACTCGCCGGCTGCGCTCCGGTTTGGCGTGATCTACGCGGGTACCACACACGCTTTGGCGATGTCACCCCTCTCGTGAAAACCGTGGATGACCGCTATGTCATCATGAACGCAGGGGATGAAATGCAGCTTCGATTTGAGGAAGTCCCGGCTCCGGCAAAGGGCCTCATCCGTGACTTTGTCTTCATCGGGGATGGCTGGGAAAAAGATGGAAACATCAACACGACCTTTGGTCAGACCGTGCTTCCGCTCCCGACGCACAGCAAGGCTGATTATCCCAAATTACCGATGACCCTTCAGGATGACCCGGTGTACAACATGCATCCGGAAGACTGGATTGAATACCACACGCGCTACGTGACCCAGCATTGGTTCCATAATGCGTTGCGCGTGCGCGAGGAGAAGCACTAAATGAAGCCCGTAACCCCACCGAAGTGGAAGCAGGCTGTTGTCACGCTGGCATTTATCGGCTTGCTGTGGGGCTCTGTTGAGCTCAATAAAAAGAATGTCCGCTCGGTAAATGTACCAACGAAAGCAGATCCGCAGGCAGTTGAGCGCTATGGCTTTAAGCTCGAAGATGTTGCAAAGGCATCCGGGATTGACTTTGTCCATCAGCCACCCAAGCTTGATCCAAAACTCGCCCCGATTCAGGAGCGCGTGGCGGATATGGGTGCGGCCATTGCCGTCTGTGACTTCGACAAGGATGGCTGGCAGGATCTCTACTTCACCAACTCGCTTGAAGACTCAAAAAATGTCCTTTACCGTAACCTCGGCGATGGAAAGTTTGAGGAAGTTGCTGGCAAATTAGGTGTCGCCGATGTCAACAAAACCGGCACGGGTGTGTCAATGGGCGCGCTGTGGGGTGACATTAACAATGATGGCTGGGATGACCTTCTTGTTTACAAGTGGGGAATCACCCAGCTATTCATTAACAATCAGGGGAAGTCATTCACCGATGTAACGGCAACAGCTAACCTTCCAAAGTGGATGAATACAAACACGGCGAGTCTGCTTGACTACGACTCGGATGGCAATGTTGACATTCTGCTTTGTGGGTACTTTAACGAAAAAATCGACCTCTGGAATCTGGCATCCACGGATATCATGCCCGACTCGCTTGAGTACGCAACCAACGGTACGCCAAAGCATCTGTTGCGAAACTTGGGTGGCGGTAAGTTTGAGGATGTGACCGAAAAGGTTGGCTTGCTAAAGAACGCCTGGACACTGGCATCCATTGCTGCGGATCTCCGCGGCACCGGCTACCCGGATATCTTCCTCGCCAATGACTACGGCAAGGCTGAACTCTGGCGTAACGATGGCGGTAAGCGCTTCACTGATATCGGACAGCAAGCCGTCACTCAGCAACCTAAGTCCGGCATGAATGCTGTTATGGGCGACATTTACAATGATGGCCGCCTTTCCATTCAGGTCTCGAACATTTGGGAAGACAACCTCCTTCAGCAGGGCAATAACGTTTGGGTCCCAAAAGATGGTAACAAGCCAGGTCAGCTTCTCTACGAGAACCAGGCGAATGCACTTGGTCTTGAAAACGGTGGCTGGAGCTTTGGAGCGCAGTTTGGTGACCTAAACAACGATGGCACACAGGACATGTATCTGGTGAATGGCTACATTTCCCTCGATCAAAAGCTGTCGTATTGGTATGACTACGCAAAGTTCAGCGTCGGACACGGAACGTTAATTCGTAAGGCAGAAAACTGGCCGGCTGTGCGCGGCCGGTCGCTCTCGGGGTACCAGCAAAAGCGTGTCTGGACCAATGACGGTGCCGGACGTTTTCAGGAAGTCGGGCAGGCCATTGGAGCGACGGATCTCTATGATGGCCGTGCCGTTGCATTGGTTGACCTTTGGAACCGTGGGGTACTGGATGTAGTCACCGCCAACCAACGCGGGCCCGTTCTGGTCTACAAGAACACGGTAAAGCCCGGGCGGCATTGGATTAAGGTTAATGTGACTGGATCCAACAAGGTGAACCGCAGCGCGATTGGCGCGATGGTGACTGTTCACTGGGCGGGGATGAAGCAGACCCAGGTGCTCTCCGCAGGGACGGGGTTTTGTGCACAGAATGACCACCGCTTACATTTCGGTCTCGGAGAAACTGCAAATGTTGACAAGATCGAAATTCGCTGGCCAGGAGGTAAACTCCAAACACTGGTTAATCCAAAGGTGGATTCGACCGTGGACGTTGTAGAAAGTACTGCATCATGACACCTGCAATCTCTATGTCACCTGCGCCTCCGCGCAAGTTTCAAATTGATACACGCTTCGTGGGCCCTATCCTAATTTCTGCCATTTTGATCATTGGGCACCTCTTTTTCGGCATCCTTGAGGACTGGCGAAAGACCGTAGCCTGCTTCAGCACCAGCATCATTGTGGAAATGGCCATCGGATACTTTATCGTTGGTCGTCTCCCACACCTCGCATCCGCGTGGGTTGGCGGAATCAGCTGTGGCATCCTTGTGCGCTCACCAGAGTGGTGGCCTTACCTGGTCGCACCTTGTATTGCCATTCTGAGTAAGTATGTGATTCGTCTGCATGGGCGTCACCTCTGGAACCCATCCAACTTTGCGGTTGCGGCTCTCCTTCTGATTGCACCTCAGACCGTGGCGTCATTGTCCATCCAGTGGGGCAACCATGTCCTGCCGATGATGATTATCTGGCTGTTTGGGGGGGTAATCGTTTATCGCCTCAATCGTTTCCACATCTCTGGAACGTACGTGCTGTTCTTCTTCCTGTTTGCAGCATTGCGGGCGTTGATCAGCGATGAAACATCACCACTGTTGATTCGCTTCCAGCAGGAAATCGCACCGATTACCGGACCGATGTACCAGCTCTTCGTCCTGTTTATGATTACGGATCCGAAAACGACGATGCACAGCAGGAAGGGTCAAACGATAGTTGCATTCCTCGTGGCCGGAATGGAGTGTGTTCTCCGTTACTTTGGGCCACGGATGGGCTTTGACCATATCGCTACGCACGCGCCATACTACGCGCTGACGATTATGGGCCCGAGCAGCAACTTGCTTGAGATTCTATGGAATCGTAAGGCAAAGGCACCAACGGGTGGCATCACTCCGACGCCGGCTGCTGCATAAGCTGACAAGCGGTCGTTCGTGAAAACACAAGACCCGGGAGGTATCTCTCGGGTCTTTTCTGTTTATCGCTCTTTTGCGTTGAGCACTTCCGTCACGGCTGTCAGCAAATCCGGGTAGATGCCATCGGGTGGTATCGGAAAGTACTTTGTGTCCTGTGCATGCTCGGCTGTCCGCTTTCCTCCAAGAATCAGATGGAAGGCGCCGACTCCTGCTGCACGTGCCGCAGCAGAATCTGAGTCTGTGTCACCGAAGAAAACGGATGATGCCAAATCGCCACCGAGCTCTACGGTGATGTCAAGAATCATCCCTGGCTTTGGCTTGCGGCAGGAGCATGCGTCAGCGGCGAGATGAGGGCATATACGAATGGCATCTATCCGCCCGCCGATGGCATCCAGTGCTGCAAACAGCTTTGCATGTACGGTATCGAGATCAGAGTGTGACATCAGACCTTTGCCAATGCCCTGCTGATTTGTAACCAACGCAACCAGCCAACCAGCATCATTGAGCGCCTTGATGGCATCCACGACACCGGGGAGAAGTATAAGTTCATCGGGTATACGAACGTACTCTCCGGGGAGGTATTGGTTAATGACGCCATCCCGGTCGAGGAACGCGATACGCCGACTGTTTGTCACAGATCTAGTTCGCGGATGGCAGATAGCCGGTGATTTTGTCACGCAGTGCCGAGAAAAGAATATGCCCGAGAATCATGTGGACATCTTCGACTTGCTGCATGTTGCGACGCTGTGCAACGATAGGAATGGTGACCATTTCGGCAAGCTTACCGCCATCGTAGCCGCAGAAGCCGATGGTCGTCGCTCCGACATCATTGGCAACCTTGACCGCTTCAAGAACATTTTTGGAATTGCCTGAGCCGGAAATAGCAATCAGGACATCGTCCTTACGAACCCAAGTCCGGGCTTGACCGGCAAAGACATTTTCAAAGGATGTGTCATTTCCCCAGGCAAGCAGCAGTGCAGGGGAATCCGTGAGGGCAACAACTTCAAACGGCTTGCCGCCATCAAGATAAATGTTCTTTTGGAAGTCGCAGACGAGGTGCGACGATGTGGAACCGGAACCGCCATTGCCGCATAGAATCAGGCGACGGTCTTCTTTCCACGTTGCGAAGAGCAGCTCGGTGACATTTTCCAATACAGCTCTGTCGAGGCTGTCTAAGAGTCCCTTCAGGACATCAAGATAGGAATCGATGTAGTTGGCTACGCCTTTGGTAGCATCCGGTAGCTGGTCTGCCATAATGTTTCTCCTGCATATCGTACCGCCCGCAAGCAGTCTCTGCGCCACTCTATAGATGCTCCAACCGGCCCACAGGTTTCTACCGTGAATTGAGCACCCTGTGTATACTCTAAAAACCTATGTCAAAGTTGCTGGAACCTTTCTTTTTGTGGCTTGCCACTGCTGGCCCACTTGCTTATGCCGCGATTTTTGGCATTGTGTTTGTCGAAACCGGTGTGGTTGTCTTCCCATGGCTTCCAGGCGACTCATTGCTATTTGCCATCGCTGCGATATCTGCCCGACCGGATAAGCCCCTCGATGTTGCCATTTTGGTCCCTGTTGTCATCATCGCCGCACTGGTTGGAGACAATGTCAACTATCACATCGGGAAGTTTCAAGGCCGACGTATCTTTGATCGAGGAAATTCTAAGTTTTTCAACAAGAAGAACCTTGAAAAGACGGAAGCCTTCTTTGCAAAGCACGGTCCGAAAGCCATCATCCTGGCACGGTTTGTTCCGATTGTGCGGACACTGGCGCCATTCGTTGCTGGAATGGGCGTGATGCCATATTCCCGTTTCCTAACATTTAGTGTTATTGGAGCGGTTGCATGGGTCGGAGCATGTATGCCACTGGGCTTTATCTTTGGAAATATCCCTGCCGTCAAAAAGAACTTTGAGCTGGTCGTGGTGGCAATCGTGTTACTGAGCATCGTCCCGATGATTTTGGAAGTCATCAAGGAGCGTAAGGCACACAAACAGGCTGGATAAGGTCTGTTAGTCCCGTGGTTTTCGCAGTAGGAAGAGCGGGACAAAGGCAACGCCTCCAACCAGCAAGAGCGTTAGCGTCGTCGGTTCTGGGATTACAGTAGATTGCCGGTGTCCGCGTGGAAGCGTTGCGCCGACTGCCCAGAGCCAGGGTGAGATGTTTTTAGTTGACGTTGGTTCTTGAATGGGTGCAAGGCCGAGCGGCAAAATGTTGTACGGTGCTGGTTTGTACTGTGAATCAATTAGAATCGGAGAATCATCCGATGGGTCCGGAAGGTTCAGCACTGAGTTTGCTGATTGACTCTCTGGAATCGGTCGCAGCGTACCTGCCGGTCTGCTGATGTCCAGCTGAAATTCTTCTTCTCCGTGTCCCTCCCGGGGGGGCATCGGAACAATCGGCAAGTCACGCCCAAGAGGATTGGTACATTTCCACTTCAGCCAGGCGTTTCCATCGCGTGTCATCCATACCAGAGAACCTGCGGGCAAAATCTGTCGGACCGGATATACATGTCCAGTTGATGTGCGCCCATATGTAACCACGGCCTTTGCTTTTGTGAGTGGACGCAGTACCAGCGCATCCTTTACAAACGCTGGAATTCGCTTTGCATCGACACCAAAGTGCTTTGCATAGGCATTCAATAGCTTAGGGTCGGATGCAATGCGCCGCGCCAAGTCCGATGCTGATGTGCTTGGCAGCGGCATAAAGGCATCTCTGCCAGCCTGGGGCGCGGGTGTCCCACGGGATGGACGTTGAGCAAGCGCACGACCTATTAGGGTATCTAAACAGACAACCGTTGTAAGCAGTCCAGTCAGCAACGGACGTAGCGGAAAATGCGGTGTCATGTCCGTCTCTCGATGACTACCGGGCTAGAAACGATCGGAATATCGGAGATGCTGATGGCATTGATCAGCTGTTCGGACACATCCGATGCCGCATCATCGCTGGCTGCGTGCACACGGAACAGTCTGTCTCCGGGCCGTACAGCATCGCCGACATGCACCAGTGTTTCGATACCAACACGGTGATCGATCACATCCGACTTGACCGCACGACCGCCGCCAAGGCTGACAACTGCATCCCCAACTACTCGTGCAGGAATACGACTAATGTAGCCGTCAAGCGGTGCAATGACATCCCGAACGATCTGAGCCGGTGGGAAGAGACTGGTGTCATCCAGGACACGAGTGTCGCCACCCTGTGCAGTAACAATGGATTTGAACGCCAGAAATGCGGCTCCGCTATCGAGAGCAGCCATTACGCGTTTTGATGCCTCTTCTTCTGTGATATTGGTTGCCAGCATTAATGCGTTTGATGCCAGTGAAAGGCAGAGAGTGTGGAGGCGTTGATCTGGTTTCGCACTTGGTGTCGGCTTTAGAATTTGAACGACCTCGATGATCTCAAGTGCATTTCCAGACATTTTGCCAAGCGGCTGGTCCATGTCTGTGATCAATGCTTCAACACGCTTGCCATGGAGCTTTGCGATGCGTATAAGGGCATCGGCGAGGTTGCGTGCAGCAGGCAAGGTTGGCATAAATGCACCATCGCCTACTTTGACATCGAATATCAGGTTGCCTGCACCACCGGCGAGCTTCTTGGAGAGTATGGATGCCACGATAAGTGGCGTTGATTCGACAGTGGAGGTGACATCCCGGAGCGCATACAAAATGCCATCGGCAGGTGCCAGTGATTTACTTTGACCTGCGAGGGCAGCGCCGATGTTTAGCGTCTGAGCTTGCAGCTGCTCACTGGTGAGATTGACTGAGAGACCTGGTATGGCTTCCAGCTTGTCCAGCGTGCCTCCGGTGTGCCCGAGTCCCCGACCGCTCATTTTGCAGACGTGGATTCCACAGGCCATCAGGATAGGGACGACAACAAGAGATGTCTTGTCTCCTACTCCTCCAGTTGAGTGTTTATCGATAATTGTGAACGGGTTATCCCACCTTAGGACTTCCCCTGAGCGGGCCATCGATGCAGTGAGATCAGCCGTTTCCTGATCGGTCATCCCGTTAAGGACAATCGCCATCAGGAGGGCACTGGTTTGGTAGTCCGGGATGTTTCCGGTAGTCACGCCATTTACGACAAAATCAATTTGAGCAGCAGACAGGCTGAGCCCATCCCGCTTCATTTTGATGATGTCTACCATGCGCATAACATCAGCATACCGATGAAAATCGGCGATTTAACAATAAATAGAAACGAAACAGGTATTGCTACGGATGAAGAGATATTCGCCCTATAGTCACAACGGTTAGACGTGGTGTTGTATCTATGTTGTTGTAATCGATGATGTGCGTTGATGATTAGTTGATGCAGGAATATTGATGTCAAAAAAGACCCCGGAGAAAATCCGGGGATTAGCTGTTTGAAGGGAAAACAAACATCTCTGGAGCGTTCAGAGTGGCATACATTCAGCAAGTCCCTATTGGAAATAAAAAAGACCCCGGAGAAAATCCGGGGTTTAGCTGTTTGAAGGGAAAACAAACATCTCTGGAGCGTTCAGAGTGGCATACATTCAGCAAGTCCCTATTGGAAATAAAAAAGACCCCGGAGAAAATCCGGGGTTTAGCTGTTTGAAGGGAAAACAAACAGATCGGCTTAAGCGCTTTTGCGCTTACGAAGGCGGGCCGGCAGAATACGCTCAATCGAGCGATACTTTGCGACCGTGCGTCGGGCAAGGGGAAATCCTTGCTCTGTCAAAATCGCGGCGATGTCTTCATCTGAGTATGGTGCATTCGGATCTTCCGATGCCAGCAAATTCAAGAGGGCTTCGCGGACGGCCTCAGAGTTTCCAAAGAATGCTTCCATGGGCATGAGGTCACCACTCGGCAACATCGCCCATTTGTCCGCCACCGCACGGCTGATTACGGATTCATCCAGCTCAAGGGCTTCAGAGAGAGATTGCCGGGTTAGAGGTCGGAGAAAGGTACGGTTTTGGGTTTCGAGGAAGCCGTGTTGCTCTTCGGCAAGCAGGATAGCAATTGCTTTGAGTGTCTTGCCACGGCGGGCTACACCCGTCATAAAGGCTTTGGCACGCTCAACATGGTCGCGGACATATCGCTTGGATGCATCATCTTTGAGGTCATTGCTCTGATGCATGGTAACCCACTCGCTCGAGACCTGAATATCTTTTTCAAAGTCTCTGGCAAGCTCAACCTGAATGCCAGCTTCTGTTCGGATGAAAACGATATCAGGTTTGACGGCAGGTGCCGATTCAGCACGGCCATGATCTGGGCGGAAGCCACTGGCTGGATACGGAACAAGCGCCTTGCGGATGAATTCAACGCCCTTAGCGTATAACTGCGGAGTGATACGCATCCTTGTACAGATACGTTGCTCACGGTTACTCGTGAAGTCAAGCCAGTGATCCTGCAGGATTTTGAGTGCAAGCTGCGATCCCTGGCCATCTTCAATCAGATGCTTAGTCTGAAGGATTAGCGATTCCTGAAGGTCTCTGGCTCCAATACCGGGCGGATCCATCTTTTGAAGCGCTTCCAATGCTTCATTGGCATCTTCATAATCGCAGCTGGTGGACATCACAACATCGGCGATGTCCGTGTCGAGATACCCGCGATCATCTATGTTGTCGATGAGATAAAGCAATGCGTTAAGGTTGATGTCCGGGTACATCGCTTTAATGTCAGGGAGCTGAGAACGAAGGTGTTCAGAGAGAGATATCTGACCGGCGACTCTGTCGAATGGATCGTCGATGCCATCGGCATCCTGAAGCGCAGACAGCTGAAGCGTTCGTGGACCGCTTTCCTTTAGAGACGATGTGAGACCCGTTCCGCCGACGGACGAACCGTAAGTGCCGAAGAGGCCGTTGTGATCCCTTGCCTCAAGTGCCGGATTTTCCGCAAGCTCACGCTCGATTGCACCTTCAAGCTCGCGGTCTGACCACGACATGATCTCACTTGCGAGAATCTGCCGCGGGTCGATTCGCTGCGACTGCTGTTGGGATTGATAGATTGAAGATGATAACCGCATACCAAGGAGTATTCTTGGTATGCGGCAAGCGCTACCTCAGGGTCATTTTTGAAAATGGCACGGAGGTTGCATACGCAACCGGTTTTTTAGTCGAGAACCGCGATAGCTTCGATTTCAACCTGGGCACCCAGTGGAAGTGCAGCTACCGCAAACGTGGAGCGGGCTGGACGGATTCCAGAGAAGTGCTTGCCATAGATGCCATTGAACTCGGCAAACTTGCTCATATCACCAGACAGGAAACACGTTGTCTTTACGACATTGTCAAGGGATCCACCCGCGGCTTCGAGGAGGGCAGATAGTCCTGCGATTGCGCCTTCAACCTGCTTTGTGAAGTCTGCATGAGGAGCACCAGTCTCAGGATCAATTCCAAGCTGGCCACTGATGTACAGTGTGTTTCCGACCTTGACAGCGGGGGTGTACGGTGCACCGGCAGCTGGTCCGGCACCGGTAAAGATAGGCGTCTTTTCCATGCGTGTATTGTATCTGGAAGTTTAGTAGATGTATTGAATGGTATGCGAAACCGCTCCAGACTGCGACAAACTGACCATTTGTACCGAGCGAGCAACGAACTAGCTATGAGGCTAGGTGATCAATCTGGATGCATTCCAGCGTTCCATGACAACATCGGCATCGATGTCATCCGGCCAGCGGGAACGGTTCTTTTCCTCGAACGCAGACTTAAAGCGATTGTGCATCCAAAGGTACTGCCCTGGAACGCGGCGTATACCTTGCTCCAGCTGGATGTTCATCTCTCTTGTCATCCTCAATAATTCACTCTCACCCAGAGCACGGGCATCCGGATGTGGGGTGATTTGATCACCAAACCATATCCGATAGCGGTCATCTGGTTCGCGGGTGCAGAATAACGGCATGATTGGGGCTCCGGTTGCAGCTGCCAGCTTTGCCGGACCCAGTACGGTTCCTGCGGGCATCCCGAAAAACGGCACAAAGCAATCACCGCTATTTTGGTCAGGCAGAATGCCGACAGCACCCCGGTTAGCAATGGCGCGGAGGAGTGGGCGGAAGGCATTTCCTTTGTTGACAACTTTATAGTTGCAGCCTTCGCGCAGTTCATCTACAAGACCTGCAAACGCCGGGTCATCCGGTTCACGTACGACGGCGGTCATATCGTGCCCCCGGGCGCCTGACCAGCGTGCCAGGAATTCGAAATTTCCAAGGTGTGGGATAACAGTGATGACGCCGGTGTCGAGCTGCATCAGGGCTTTTATGGTCTCTTCTGTTCCGGGTTCAAGGTCCGCGAGTCCGATGACTTCATCCTGTGTGTAGACAGGGGCCTTGATAAACTCGAACATCATCGCTGCAAAGTGCTCAAAACTGTCTTTCACAAACACTTCGCGTGCAGATTCAGCAAGTGTGGGATAGGCGAGATAAACATTTCGCCGTGCATCCTTGCGGCTCTTTGCAACGAGCTTGTAACCTGCGCGTCCCCAGGACTTTCCGAGGCGTATGACCTGCTTACGTGGCTTTGCCTGAATGGACTTCATGGATGTGTGTGCGACGTGCACGATGAAGCGTTGCCAGAGCAGGGATGATTTGGAGACGCCTTTAGCCATGATGCTTGTATACCATGCAGACAAAAATGAAACCCCTCCGGCAGGTTGCCGGAGGGGTTTGCATTGTGCTTCGAAGCTTAGATGCGCTCTGCAGAGCGTGTCACTGCCTGAAGATCGAGGTTGACACCAGGTCCCATTGTGGAGGAGATGGTGACCTTTTGCACATAGCGTCCCTTTGCGGACGATGGGCGTGCCTTGATCAGAGCGTTCAGGAGAACGATGAGGTTCTCGTTGAGCGCTTCAACAGAGAAGCTTGCCTTGCCGATTGGAGCGTGGACGATACCAGCTTTGTCAACGCGGTAGGCAACACGGGTTGCCTTCTTGATGGCATTGACAACCTTGGCCACATCCGGGGTAACCGTACCCGACTTCGGGTTTGGCATTCGTGGACCAAGGACACGGCCGAGACGACCGACCATTGGCATCATGTCTGGCGTTGCTACGAGAACATCAAAGTCACGCCAGCCATTTTGGATCTTTGTGATGAGTTCTTCTGCGCCGACTTCATCTGCTCCAGCTGCCGTTGCTGCATCTGCCTGTGCACCACGTGCAAAAACAGCAACCTTTTGGGACTTGCCGGTGCCATGAGGCAGATCGGTGGTTCCACGGACAACCTGATCACCCTGACGTGGGTCTACGCCAAGACGAACTGCGATATCAACAGTAGAGTCGAACTTGGTTGACGATGTCGCCTTTGCAAGCTCGATAGCTTCTACGACATCGTATTCGCGGGTCTTCTCGACCTTGGCCTTCTCGGCCGTGTAGCGCTTGGAAACAACATGCTTACGGTCTTGTTTACGCACGTCAGGCCTCCTTAATCGTTACGCCCATCGAGCGGGCGGTACCAGCGATAATGCTCATCGCAGCATCAATGTCGTTAGCATTCAGATCTTGCAACTTCTTCTCAGCGATTTCGCGGAGCTGTTCTTGGGAAAGAGCGCCGACCTTGACCTTGTTAGGGGTTGCGGAACCGGCCGGGATACCAAGAATCTTCTTGATAAGGTCCGATGCAGGTGGGGTCTTTGTTTCCCAGATGAACGAACGGTCATCATAGATGGTGACAACTACAGGAACAATCGAACCAGCCATGCTGGCAGTCTTTTCGTTGTATCCCTTGATGAACTCCATCATGTTGATACCGTAGCTACCAAGAGCTGGTCCAACAGGAGGCGCAGGAGTTGCTTTACCTGCATTGAGGGCGAGTTTGACCACGCCGACTACTTTTTTAGCCATGCTATCCTCTCAATCCGGAGAATCTCCGGGTAGTGCGATCGACCGGACAATCCGGTCTCCTACACGTGTGCGGTGATGCACACGGTGAGGTTTTAAGTGTACCGTATGGGTACCGGATGTTCAAAAACGGAGCCCACTGGTACGTTTACCTGAGTTATCAGGAAATCTTTTCGACCTGGTTGAAGTCGAGCTCTACAGGCGTATCGCGGCCGAAGAGAGAAATCATCACCTTGAGCTTTTCCTTCGCATCGATGACTTCTTCGATCTTGCCGGTACAGTCCACAAATGGGCCGCCTGCTACGCGAACAACCATGCCAGGTTCCCAAAGACGCTTTGGACGCGCTGTTGTGTTCGCAGGATCCAAGGCGTTCCGAATCTCTTCGACATCGGAGTCCTTGAGGGGAACAGGCTTGTTAGCGGATGACGATACAAATCCCGTAACACCCGTAGTGCTCTTTACGAGGTGCCATGTGTCCTCATCGAGGTCCATGTTGATAAGGATGTATCCAGGGAAAACCTTTCGCTGAACTTCCGTCTTTTTCCCATTACGGGTCCGGGTTTCGAGGTCTGTCGGAACCAGAATCTCGCCGACTTTGCGGTCAAGCAACATCGACTTGGCACGCTTTTCCAGCGTAGCCTTTACCTTCATCTCATGCCCTGAGTAGCAGTGGACGGCATACCATCGGCGACGAACTGCCATGTCTATTACCTACTTCTTTACGAAAATGAAACCAGCAATCTGGCCCATTAGATAGTCAGCGCCACCACAGAAGATTGCCGTACAAACAATCACACCCATCACAATCTGTGTCAGCTGTGTCAACTCCGCACGGGTCGGCCAAATCGCCTTGCCCAGCTCCTCACGCACACCACGGAGGTAGGGTCCGAGGCCTTCCCAGTTGCTGGCAGCCTTCGCTGCCTGGCTTTCGGTGGACATTGATTCACTCCAATCCTGTATCGTCAGGTCAACAAAAAACAGGGTACGTTTACACGTCCCTGCAAGTTAGCAAATTACCGCGCGGTGATGTCGTTGTCAAATTAGAGTCATCAAAGCCCGTAATTTTCTGTGCCACGTAATCTCACCTGCATCCATGGACAAGCCACAGGATCGCAGAAAAGCGAGGTGATAGTCTGCTGGATTTACCCCCGCAAGGCGACTGTTGTAGCCAATGCTCCAGAGGCCATCGGCGATACAAAAGCGCCAGTCCATCCAGCCAGCCTCTGACCAGTCCACGATTGCCCCAAGCTCAGCTGCATCGATTCCACGTGTCATGACATTGGGAAGACACCAATCCCCCTGACAATACCGAATCTCCGGAATGATCGAATCGGCATCGTTGACCAAGGCCCGCCAGACATCCCGAACCGAATGACCATCTATGAAGGAATCCGGGTCGCTGATTACACGGTCTGTCTCTGCGTTTACGGCCGCTTCAAGCATCTCAAACATCGTGTCAAATGTGCTCTCTGATTCTGGTGTTCGGCTTGAAATTGCAGTCGATGCGCACAAAACACTCCCAAAGCGTTCAGAAATGGCGATACGCTCTGCGTCATCGTCGGCCTTCGCGAACTTCTCGGCGAGATTACTTCCTTCGAGCCAGTCTGTCGCCAGCCAGTTGTCTCCAAACGCCACGAGCTGCGGCGTCTTCACTAGTCGGCTACTGTTGACCAGATTCTGAAGCGAGTTGACCTCACGCGCAATCGCTTCCATTTCACCGGTTTTGCGGAAGGCATCAGCACCGCTCCTAAGTGTGCAGCGTTCAACCTTGGATGCACCTCCTTGAAATGTCAGCGTTATGCTTGATGAGATATCCATTCACCACTAATACTCTGTCCACAGGTTGCGCGCCATACACAGACCTCTTCGCTTCCTTTGGTAAAGTGAGAACATAGGAGACCCTCAACAATGGATATACGCCCCGATGACCTTCCGATCACTGTTAAAAAGCCATGGGGCTACGAGATTTGGTACGCGTGGACAGACCAATACGTTGGAAAGATTATCCATGTGGATGCCGGACATAAGCTCAGCCTGCAGTTCCACAATCATAAAGATGAGACCAGCTATCTGCTACGTGGCAAGATGAACCTTATCAAGGGCCCGGATGCGGACCATCTTACGACCACTGTCATCGAACCTGGCTACGCATGGCGGAACCGCCCGCTTGAGATTCATACGATTGAGGCTCTGGAAGACTCCGATGTGCTTGAGGTGTCAACTCCGCACCTTGATGATGTCGTACGCTTGGTGGACAGCTATGGTCGTGAGGGCACCAACGCTCCGTAAGGTTCACTCGTAGTTCAATGAAAGAGCTGGCTTCCGGATTTCGGGGGGTGGCTCTTTATTTTGTTTATGAATCGCAGCGGTTTGCTGAGTGGTTTGTCCCTCACAAGATGTCGTACGCCTTGTGGACAGCTATGGTCGTGAGGGCACCAGCGCTCCATATGGCACTCACACAATAACGACAAAAGCCGGGTCACAGATCATGTGGGCCGGCTGCTGGATATTGTGACGCCTGGTGGTTCTACGGCTAACAGGTCATTTCTTTGACTTTGCCTGATGCCGCGCCCACGTTTTTTCTATCGCATCGCAGGCACCGCCGACTCCATTCTCCGCCGCAACGAGTTCCCCTGTACGATGTGCCGTTGCCCTAATCAAATCATCACTCATTAATGAACGCAGCAACCGCGTATACCCCATGCCTTTGCAGCGCCGCCTCGGACGCCAGGCTCCAAGCCCGGCTTTTACAATACGATGTGCATTATCCGGTTGGTCGTGTGCAAATGGCACCACAAGCTGAGGCTTACCTGCGCGCATCGCCTGTGCCGTCGTCCCTGCACCACCCTGATGCACCACTAAGGAACACTTCGGCATAATCATCGAGTGGGGAGCATACGGCACCGCCAGTGCACCGGGTGGTAGGCCTTCAAGCTCCGTCTGACCATCCGGTAAACGGCCAACCAGCAAGACAGAGCGATGACCAGCTCTGTGCGCAGCCCATGCCGACTGCTTGAAGAAATCTCCTGCTGCGAAAACTGCGCTCGTCCCTAGCGTGAAAAGAATCGGCGCAGGACCGGCATCAAGGAATTCCTGAACATCCGCACTCCAGCCAGCTGCTTCCCCGCCTTCCAGATGGTCATGAAACAGAAAACCAGGCTGCACGACATTCGCCGGCCAATCGGGTTGCGGGGCTCCGAGCTGCGGTGAAAACAACGCCAGCGTCAGGTCCGGTGAAAACTGACCATCAAACAGCGGATGTCCACCTTTTTGCAAGTGGTACTCGCTTCGCAGGCGGTCAACGGCCTTTACCCAGCGCCGCGTTTGGTACTTGGCAAGTTTTAGGAGCGGCGCCATCACGCCCGGAGGGGGCATCGGCTTGCCAATCAGCTTTGTGACCCCGGGTGGAATCGGTGGATCGTAGGCACTACAGAACACAATCGGCTGCAAAACCATTGAGTAAAACGGAATCCCGAGACGCTCCGCAACGATTGGGCTTGGGAAGACAAGAGAGTGCGAAATCAGCAAATCTGCGTTTTTGCAGGCTGCGTGGAGATCATCATCCATGTCACGCAAACTAGGCAGCAAGACATCGGTGAGCATCGTCTTGGTCCCTGTCCTTGGGTCCATGACTCTCCGTGCAAGATCGTGGATTTCCTTGGGGTCAGGGAGGTCCGGGCGAAGCGGATGAAACTCGTAACCCAGTGCCTCGACGCGTTCCCGATAGAGAGGGCATGTCGCGATTGCGAGGTGATGGCCACGCTGGCGAAGACCTGCGCACAGTGCCAGCACTGGGTGAAGGTCGCCAAACGTGCCCCATGTTGAGACTACGATGCGCACGATGACTATGCTAACACACAACCAAGGTTGGTATTCGTGAATTATGTTGGCGGGTGCGTACCTTGACACACACGTTTGTTCCGTGCATTCTCCTGTAGAATGCCAGACGTGGTGGCGACCGAGGTGTGAACCTTAGCCCCGGAGATTCGTCCGATGCTCAGATGCCAACCTGATGTGTCCACCGGGAACCAGGAAGCGCTGAAACCGTTACTGTATACGGAGATAAATATGCCAGTCGTACTCGAAACAACCGATGTCACCAAAACCTATAAAACGGGTAACTTTGACCTGACCGTCTTAAAAGGCATCACCCTGCAGATTCACGCCGGGGAGTTTGTTGCGATTATGGGGCCATCCGGATCCGGGAAGTCGACCTATATGAACATCCTTGGATGCCTCGACAGACCAACGACGGGTAAGTATTTCCTCGAAGGCGAAGATGTCTCACGCCTCTCAGATGACCGTCTTGCAGAAGTTCGTAACCGCAAGTTCGGATTCGTTTTTCAGAGCTTCAACCTCCTCCCAAGAACAACGGCGCTGCGCCAGGTCGAGCTCCCGATGTTGTATGCCGGCGCATCGAATCGTGAAGAGCGTGCTAAGTGGGCTCTCAACCGGGTTGGCCTCGCAGATCGAATGGACCACAAGCCGAACCAACTTTCAGGTGGTCAGCAACAGCGTGTCTCCATCGCCCGCAGTCTTGTCAATGACCCGGTTATCGTCTTTGCGGATGAACCGACCGGTGCTCTCGACACCCGTACATCGTTTGAAATCATGGACATTTTCCAGGAGCTGAATGCCGAAGGAAAGACGGTCATCATGGTGACTCACGAAAATGACATCGCACGGCATGCAACACGGATTATTCGCTTCCGGGATGGCGAAATTGTCGAGGATGGCCCTGTGCTTGACCGCGTTTTTGCAAAGGATGAGCTGGCTGCTCTCCCACCCGCAAACGCACCCGGGCATTAGTCAGCAACGATGCGCGTTGTCATTTCCGGTGCAACCGGATTTATCGGAAATGCCCTCGGAGCAGCGCACGACCTTCGCGGTGACTATCCGACGGGAATCGCAACGCGGAGTGGTGTCTTGGGCCCGATGCAGCTGGATGGCCTTGATATCCGTGATTCCCGTGCTGTGGATGCCTGCATCGCACAAGCACGTCCGGACATCATTTATCACTGCGCAGCACTCTCCACATTGAAAGATCCGAGGGACATTAGAAACATCGAAGAGATGGTTCAGATCAATGTCATCGGAACGCTGAATATGTTGATGGCAGCGCGGCGGAGCGGTGTCAGGGCCTTTGTGTTTGTTTCATCCGATAAGCAATACGGAACCCACGCTTCCCTGCCCGTGCAAGACACATCGGATGACACGTTTTCCAATGGCGGCCTCTATGAAATGACCAAGGCCTGGGGCGACCAGCTGGCCAGGTTACTTGCCGGCGTTTCGGATGACATGTCCATCCGTGTTGCACGCCTTGTCAATGTCCACGGTCCACGCGACCTAAACTTTTCACGGATTATCCCGGGGACGATAAAGCGGTGCATTGAAGGAACCCCAGCCCGTATCACCGCCGGACCCGCCGGTGCTGCGGTGCGGGAGTACATCCACATTTCAGATGTAACCAGGGCTCTGATTGCCCTTGCTGATGATGCCATTGCAAGCACGCGACCATCTGACTTAGAGGCATCTCCCAGTGGGATGCTGGTTCCGGTTGCCTATAACATCGGAAGTCCACACCGCCACACGGCATCAGATATTGTTGCGCTGGTTCGTACTGCTGTTCTGGATACACTTGGTATCGAAACGCCAGAACCACACATCGCAGCCTCTCCAGCAGGTGCATTCGAACCTCGTGATCAAACGACTGAGACGGAACGAATACGTAAGCTACTCGGTCACTGGGAGCCTGCTGGGCTCGCTGAATCGCTACCAGACACTGTCTCCTGGTACGCATCCGCGCTCGCTGACTAGCCGGTCGCATACCTAGATCCCGTTGACCTTTCAGGTAACGCACTCTGCACACGTGAATTTTATTAATTCTGAATTACGCCAAACGACATATTTGGAACATTAATTGCCTTATGTGACCGCGGATAGCACCACATATGTTCACGTTTTCACTCACTAACAAAAACTACATCATCGCCTTTTGCTTTTCAGCACTGCTCATGAGCTTCATCACTGGGACACGGGCTGAAACCGGGTCAACGAAAGTCAGCGATAAAAAGATTACACGGCAGCAGGCTGAGCCTGTCTCCGATTACGATTCATCCACCGTATTGGTTCAGTTCAAATCGGGTGTATCCGATAGTGACCGCGGACGGATTATTGCCGATTTTGGTGGTGTTGTTCAGCGAACATTTACACTTGTCCCCGGACTCGCCGAAGTACGTGTCGGAACAAACGTCGGGCACGCACTAAGCGTCTTAAAGTCATCAATAAAGGTCATTGCCGCCGAGCCGAACTACAGACTGACGGTTTCCGATATCCCAAATGACCCGAATTTTTCGAAGCAATGGTCCCTCGAATCTGCTACGGCGGTACACATCAATGCGACTGGGGCATGGGCTCTGCGTAAGGGAAATCACACGCTCAAGCTGGCCGTGCTCGATACCGGCATTGACCGAACACATCCTGAATTCGCGGACAATATCTGGAGCAATCCGCTTGAGGTCGCTGGGGATGGCATTGATAACGATGCAAATGGCTATATTGATGACACCAGCGGCTGGGATTTTACTTACAGTGCTCCTGGAACGTTGCGTTCCAATGGCGATAATGACCCTACCGATGGTCATGGACACGGAACACATGTGTCAGGCATCATTGCTGCCCAAGGGAACAACGCGACCGGTGTTGCGGGAATCTGCTGGGATGCGGCGATAGTACCGCTGAAGGTAGTTGGGGATGATGGTAGCGGCCTTTCGAGCTGGATGATTGCGGCGGTTGAGTATTGTGTCCGCAATAAGATATCGGTTGCAAATGCGTCTATTGGCGGGGCTAACTTTAGTGGTTTCTGCAAGGCTGCCATCGATGCTGCAGGCACACAAGGAAATCTGCTTTATGTTGCATCTGCAGGAAACAACGGCACGGACAATGATTCAACGCCGTTCTATCCAGCTTCGTATGACTGTCCAAACATCATTTCTGTGGCAAGTACGACTTCGAGTGGAGCGGTTTCCTCGTTTTCTAACCGCGGGTTAACAAGCGTTGATATTGCGGCTCCTGGTTCATCGATTACATCAACCTACCCGGTATCAAAGTCTGTGAGTGGATACATAACCCTTTCCGGTACATCAATGGCAGCGCCGATGGTCACCGCAGTGGCTGGATTGCTGCATGAAAACCGTCCTGAATGGGGGTATGCCGAGATCAAACAGACATTGCTGGCTTCTGTGACACGACTTAACAGTCTGTCTGGGCGTGTGGCATCCGGTGGCTTGGTCAATGCCCATCAGGCGATGTTGTTGTCGAATCAAGTGGAGCTGATTGGGTTACGGCTTTCACGCACCGTGCTTCGCGGCGGGGACACGGTGACCGCCGAGGTGACACTTGATCGTGTTGCGCCGGCCGGTGGTGTTGATGTAAATCTGTCATCCAACCTTGCTGCTCTAAGTTTTCCAGAGTGTGTGCGTATCCCTGGCGGGCATTCAGCGGTCACCGTCTCTGGTGTTGTAAAGGCTGTCGGGACTACGGCGAACGGCGAAGTTTCCGCGACGGTTCAGGGACGAACACTGAGTGTTCCCATCACCGTAAAGCCCCCGGTGTTGTCTGCAGTGCAGATTGGTCTTCCAGTGATTGCACCTGGTGGCACAACACAAGGATTGGTTTCGATTGAGTATGCGGCAGGGGATGGTGGTCTGGACATTGCTTTGACATCGGATGACCCTTCCGTTGTCGTACCGCCAAGCGTGCATATTGATGCCGGAAAAACGGAAGCTGGATTTGATGTCAGGGTGGTAAGTGGATGTCTTCCTGGTCGTTATCAGATCAAGGCATCGACGGATGCTGATTGCGTCTGCGTTGACATCACGGTGCTTGCTGCAGTGCTTCAGAAGGTTGGTTTCACACCTAATGTGGTCGTGTCGGGGCAGTCGATGTCACTGCGTGTCGGGATTAGTGCTCCGGCACCCGTCGGAGGCTTAGTGGCGACATTGCGAGCGACCAGTACCGTATTACAAATACCTGCTGAGGTGGTCATTCCGGCAGGTGAGAAGCATGTGGATGTTCACTTCGTAGCGCCAGCGGTAACAAGCAACACATCAATATCGGTCACGGCTGGATTCTATGGAACCGCTAGCGACGCGAGTGTACTGGTTGTTCCTACTATGCTGTCGGCTGTCGTTCCTACGTTTACCGATGTAGCGGCTGGGTCCGTGACGGCGGTGGAAATCCGTTTGGCAGCACCCGCCGGCCCCGGTGGTCATGACGTTCAGCTCTCGGAAGACTCGGGGAAACTTTCATTCCCAAGTAAGGTTCACATTGTTGCTGGACAGTCATCGACTGTTGTACTCGTACGGGCTGCAAATGTCAGTATGCAATCAAGCGTGGTGTTGCTTGCATCGGATGGCATTGTTGAGCTTTCAGTTCCGATGACCGTGTCTCCTGTGACTATTGCACTTTTGTCGCTCAGTAAAACTTCGGTTGCTGGTGGTACTGGTGCGGTCGGTACGATCAAGCTTGCCGCCACTGCGCCTGGTTCCGGAGTGAATGTTTCGATTTCCAGTGGCAACAGCGCTGTGAGTGTTCCAACGAACCTCTCTATTCCTGCAGGAGCTACACAGGCAACGTTTGCCATCAGTACATCACCAGTCCTCACCAGACTCATCACGGACATCATGGTCTCAACCAGCACGTCATCGGTGTCGAAGCGGATAACGGTAAATCCCGCATCGGTGCTATCCGTGAAGTTACAGCGGTCTTCGATGACAGGTGGGGCGTCCCAGCAGGCTGTTGTCATGCTTTCTGGTCCCGCACCGGATGGCGGGCTGGTCGTAACGCTCTCGACATCAAATGGAGCGGTTCGGGTGCCGAATACGTTAACGATTCCCGCGGGTGCGGTGAATGGAGTGATTGATGTACATTCGGTGCCCGTGGCGAGCCGCGTATCCGGTCAGGTGATTGCCCAGCTGGGAGCACTGAAAAAAACCGCAACGATTAGTGTGGTTCCTCCGGTGATCAGTTCCGTCGTTGCAAGCAGCAGGACCGTAATCAGTGGCGGAAGCGTTGGGCTGACGATCAACCTGACAGGCGCTGCACCCGCTGGCGGGACGTTGGTTACTCTTAAATCGTCAAACATCGCTCTTAGTGTTCCGGCAAGCGTCATAGTCCCCGCGGGACAAATGTCTGTGACGGTAAGCGGCAGTGCTAATCAGGTTGCCAAGTCAGTAACCGTGACGGTTTCAGGCATTACCGGTGTCACATCGAGGTCAGGCACCGTCAGAGTAACTCCGCGTTGACAGGGCATGACGAAGCATAAACAGGCAGTCATCCGCTTATGAACAAGCGAAACAAGACTCAGGCGTAATGCTTGACGGAGTCAGGTCAGTGATAAACGATGCCTACAGCCATGTGCCTAATTCAGGCTACATGGCGAGTGGGCATCACCTTGGAGTTCGTCTTATTCGTTGGATGTTCCATCATCCTGGAGCGCGGTGTAACCGTCTGCTTCAAGGGCGATGAAAAATGCGCTCAGCTCGATATTGAGTCCGCGGCAGATTCTGCGGCAGATATCGATTGTTGGTGAGCGTCGTCCAAGCTCTACATCAGTCATGTAGGTACGGTTGATCCCGCAGTGGTAAGCAAATTCTTCCTGCGCAAACCCCTTCTCTTGGCGAAGGCGTCGAACCGTAATGCCGAACTGTACGGATAATGGTTTTAGCATAATTTTGTTCTATCGTAATGCACGTAACAACGCACTAGGAAAGTGTAGTTGAGTATTCAACTTTTTACGGCTGTTTCTTGTTTGGTTTCGCCGGTTTTGCTGGCGTTTTGACCGGCGCCTTTGGAGGCGTCTTCACTGTACCCGCTGCGTTGACCTTACCTCCACCTGCTATCGGGGAAGATGGCTTCTCCGGACCTGGTGATGGCTTTAAATTTTGCAATTCATTTACGTTTTTATTGGGTGCGGGCTGTGTCTTCAGGAATTCGAGAGATTCTGTTGGCGGTACCAATGTAGCCTTTGCGATGTTTGGGTCCTTGATACGATTCAGGGATCCGAGTAGCTGTTCAAGATCGACGATATCGGTAGCGATTTCGTTCAACAGCTCTGGCTTAGCAAACTTCTTGAGAACAGAATCCAGATCTTTCTTACTAAGAAACATCGGAATTGCTTCCATTCCCTTCTGATTTATCGTTAGAAGACCATTGTCTTTCTTGTTCTTAGCGACAAACAGCGGCACACGTACGGTGCGTCCCTCCTTTATGAGTGGCTTTGCGGCGTCCGTCTCTGCAGGATCCGCAACAAACTGGATAAGAAACGGTGATGACTCGCTGGTAGCGAGCTTGTAAATGTCCCAAAGTGAGACCGCATTGATTTTGAGCTTAGTAGCAAGCTCCGCATTCTTTGTCTTGATCTGTGCCAATGCCGCAGCGGCTGTCCCTGGGGAGATGAAAATCGCCGTGACACCTTTTGTCGCATCCGGAACCTTACTGATAATCGGTTGACCACCCGCATCCGTAAGCGAAAAAACAGGCACAGCCTTCAGCAATACTTCTATCTGGGCTGCGGAGAGACCATCTGCTGCCTTACTTGTAGAATCCCCTACAGGCGGCTTTTGTTGTGTAACCGCAGGCGGTTGATGTGTATACAACGTGGGATGCAACATGTTTCTTTACCTCAGTCAGGATATGCAATCATCCCGTACTTACCTGTTTGACGACTTGAATGTGCTCAGAGTTTTCCCCTGGCTACAACCAATGTGTTGGATTCAGAATCCATCCGATGCCAAATTGCATAGTCACCGCGTTTTGCATCAGACAAGGTTGACTGCTCCGTAGTTACACTACGCATATCATCGCGGCATTATTACAAAATCATAAAAAATAACGGCAAAATAGTTGTTTTTTGCCGTTATCAAAAATTCTAAGTGATTATTTTGACGCTTTAGGGGAGCTTTGCGAGCGCATCAAGTAAGAGTCGGTTGACATCATCAGGCCGCGCCTGTCCCTTTGCTTCCTTCATCACCTGTCCAACAAGGAAGCCCATCGCTTTTTCCTGCCCGCCCTTGATCTTGGCGACGACATCCGGGTTGGCTGCGATCGCGCGGTTCACCATATCGATGACAACGCTTGCATCCACAACCTTGATGCCCTTTTCATCAATCAATGTTTGTACGGACTTACCAGTTGTAAACATTTCCTCGATGAGCTCCTTTGCAATCTTTCCGGTGATCGTCCCGGCCGAAATCGCATCCACAAGACCGCGAAGAATGTCAGGCGTAATCTTGCTAGCATACGGAGCGATATTTGCTGCATTGGAGAGGCGCGCAACATCACCGAGAATCCAGTTGGCTACACCCTTTGCATCCTTTGCACCGGTTGCGGCTGCTTCAAAGTAGTTTGCCAGTGCCTGATCCTGAATAAGCTGCAGGGCATCCCCTTGGGAAACGCCATACTCAGCAATGAGGCGACGCTTCTTCGCCAGTGGAAGCTCGGGAAGACTTGCAAGCGCTTCTGCAATCTCTTCGTCCGTGAACTCAATCGGAATCAAATCCGGCTCAGGGAAGTAGCGATACTCCTGCTCACCTTCTTTGAGGCGTTGCAATACGGTCACGCCTTTTTCAGCATCCCAGCCATACGTTGCCTGCAATACCTGCTTCCCAGCCTCAAGCTCGGCTTGCTGGCGGCGTGCCTCGTACTCGACGCCAAGCTGGACCGCACGGAAGGAATTCAGGTTCTTGAGCTCTGTCTTTGTCCCGTACGTTTCGGAGCCTTCTTTACGAATACTCGGGTTTGGCTCGGCGCGAAGAGAACCCTGCTCCATCTTGCCATCTGAGACACCAAGGTAAAGCAAGACGAGACGCAGGTTCTCCGCATATTGACGGGCTTCCTCACCACTGGCAATGTCAGGCGGGAATGCCGTCACGATTTCCATCAGAGGCACCGAGCTACGGTTGTAGTCGACTACAGAGTAACCCAGGCCATCTGAGTGAAGCGACTTGCCCGTGTCTTCCTCGAGATGCACGCGGGTGATATGAATCTTCTTCAGGTCACCTTCAGGCGTTTCGATTTCGAGAAAGCCATCGATACCAATAGGGGTCTGACCGTACTGGCTAATCTGATACCCCTTTGGCAAATCAGGGTAGAAGTAGTTCTTTCGGTGGAATATCGTGCGCCGTGAAATGGTGCAGCCGAGCGCAAGGGATGTTCGCAAAACATGCTTTACGGCTTCCTTGTTAAAGACAGGAAGTGCACCCGGGAGGCCAAGGCAAACGGGACAGCAACGCGTATTTGGTTCGCCACCAAAGGCATTCTCACACCCGCAGAACATCTTGCTGTGAGTCAGCAGCTCCGCATGGCACTCCATTCCAACACTGACGATGTATGACATGCACTGATTTTAGCACGCAGGCTGAGCGTCCTTCGCGGCATTTATCCAGTAAGTCTAACTACCAGCAAGGTCTGCGAACTCGAGAAGCTCATCGGATGTCAGGTAATCACTCGCATACGCATGCTGGTGGCGAGCCAAAACCTTACCATCTGAACGGATAGCGACGACGCCCGGAAGCTGTTCTACATCACCATCCGGCATTCCAACGATGTGCCCGCCGAAGAACAGCTTTGCCCCATCCATAATGGCCTTCGGCGAAATTGCTTCCGATGCGCGCATATGCCCATACCCCAATGCACGATACAGAGCATATTCAGGATCACACAACACTGTGCACGAAAGAGAATAGCGACCCGTTAGACGGGAACGTAGATAGTCTGCCCGATGTGGCATGACGACTACCACACGTGTCTTTTGCTCGAGGAGAGGAAGGAGTGTATGCACATCAGCCAGCTGGCCACGGCAGAAAATACAGTTCCAATGGCGCACTAGAATCAGGAGGAGACCGTGGTCGCTATAACAGTCAGAAAGCGAATGGACCATCGATGTCCCCATTTCCGGGAGCGCAATGTCCGGTACGCAGGACCCGACTGCAATCGGTTGCAAACTATAAACTTCAGTTCCGACAGCCATGGTGCACACCCACCTCCTGCAGTAACGGTCTCGCAGACCACCGATACGTACACTACACTACCCCATATGGCTGATTTCCCTATCGAAAAGCTCTCCCCGATGCTAAGGCAGTATATGGAGCTCAAGGCTGAACGTCCTGAGGTCATTCTCCTTATCCGGGTTGGAGACTTTTTCGAGGCATATGGTGAAGATGCCACACGTATCGCGGAGGCATTGGAGATCACGCTTACCGGCCGTGATGTTAACGGCATGGAAGAGCGCTTACCAATGGCGGGTGTTCCGTACCATGCTCTCGACCGCTATCTGGCACGCCTCGTCCAACAGGGGCATAAAGTCGCCATTTGCGACCAGATTGAAGACCCAAAGCAGGCAAAAGGCCTCGTCCGCCGCGCCATCACACGCGTTGTCACGCCAGGCACCCTCGTGGAAGATGCGCTCCTCGATGCCCGTACAAACAACTTCCTCGTAGCGGCCATTTTGCGGACGCCTGTCGCTGGAATCGGGGTTGTCGATGTCTCCACCGGCGAATTCCTGGTTTGCGAGCTTCCTTCTGGCGCTACAGAAGAGGCCATCGCGGCCGAAGTATCCCGTATCGCACCGGCAGAATGTCTGGTTCCTGAAGATCAGGATGCCCTCGCGGATGCCATCGCGGCAAAGTGCCCGGCAACGCTTACGCGTATCGCAACGCGCAAGCTCCCAAAGACGCCACGAGAAGACCTGTTGAGACACTTTGGTGTCACAACTCTGCGTGGCTTTGGCTGTGATCACTACAGCACTGGCATCGAAGCGGCCGCTACGCTGCTTGACTATGTTGAGGAAACTCAGCAGGGAGCGGTTCCGCACATCCGGACACTAGCCATTTGGTCGATTGATGACACGATGACCCTTGATGCATCCACGCGTCGAAACCTCGAGCTCACCGCCGGCCTTCTGGATCAGGCAAAAGGTAAATCGCTGCTGGCGGTGATTGATCAGACACGCACGGCAATGGGCGGTCGTCTCCTTCGTCGCTGGCTGGATGCTCCACTATTGTCCGTTGGTGCCATCACTGAGCGCCAGGAAGGCATCGCTGCTTTTTGCAAAGCCAGTCTGCCACGCGCAGAGCTCCGCGACACACTGCGCGAAATCGGCGACCTGGAACGCCTCGTAGCGCGCATTTGTACAGGAGCCGCAAGTCCACGTGACATTAAGGCACTCGGAACCAGTCTCAAGAAACTCGATGTACTGACGGCGGTGGCAGCACAGGTTGCAGACCCGGCAATCGATGTCCTTGTCGCGCAGCTACATCCGGTCGGGACGCTCGCCGATGACATCGACAATGCAATCGTGGATGAGCCTCCCTTGTTGATTCGTGATGGCGGAATCTTCAAGCAAGGCTTCGACACTGAGTTGGATGAGCTGCGTTCGCTTCGCCAAGGCGGGGCTGCGTGGATTGCCGAGCTTGAGACATCCGAGCGGGAACGCACCGGCATCAAGAATCTCAAAGTCGGCTACACAAGTGTGTTCGGTTATTACCTGGAAGTCCCACGTTCACAGCTGGAACTCGTCCCGGAAAATTACATCCGCAAGCAGACGACGGCAGCTGGAGAGCGTTACTTCACGCCCGAGCTGAAGGAAATGGAAGCAAAGGTGATGGGGGCTCAGGACCGGCAGATTGCCCGGGAGGGCGAGTTGTTTATCGCCTTGCGCGAGATGATTGCGCGTGACTGGGCAGGAAGTGTGCTTGACCGGGCCCGCGTTGTGGCACAGCTCGATGTCTCAGCAGCCCTCGCTGAGCTTGCCGTTAACAATCGCTGGTGCCGTCCGGTTGTGGATGATGGCGATGTCATTTCTATCTCTGCCGGGCGCCACCCGGTGGTTGAAAAGCTCGCCGGGGGTATCCAAAGGTTTATCCCAAATGACACCATTCTCGATACCGAGCAAACCGTTCATGTCATCACTGGCCCAAATGCCGCAGGTAAGTCCACCGTCCTCAGGCAGGTTGCCCTGATTGTGCTCCTCGCACAGATTGGGTCGTTTGTTCCTGCCGATGCCGCGCATATAGGAATCGTCGATCGCATCTTTACGCGCGTTGGCGCACACGATGACCTGTCCAGCGGTCAATCCACATTTATGGTTGAGATGACTGAGACGGCTGAGATTCTCAACCATGCGACCGAGCGCAGCCTGGTGATTTTGGATGAAATCGGGCGTGGAACATCCACATACGATGGCCTGAGCATTGCGTGGGCGGTCGCGGAGCACCTGAGTGAGCTTGGCGCGAAGACGCTGTTCGCGACGCACTATCACCTGTTGAATGACCTTGAAAAGCAGCGGCCAAATGTACGGAACTACCGAATTGCCGTTCGTGAAACGGATGACCGGATTTTGTGGTTACGCAAAGTTCTCCCGGGAGGGACGGACAAGTCGTATGGCGTGCAGGTTGCCCGGATGGCGGGATTGCCACCAACGGTGGTTGAACGTGCAAAGCGAATCCTGATGCAGCTCGAGAAGGCGGGGGGAGCCCCGCGCATTGAGACAACGTCGGCGACCATGCAAATGACTCTTTTTGAAGCGGCGATCCACCCGGTGGTTGAAGAGCTCCAGGCGATTGACCCTAACCGTTTGTCTCCGATGGAAGCTTTGCAGCTGGTGGCCCGCTTGCATCTGGATGCGAAAAAGCGGTGAATCTTCGCCCGGTTACCACGCGTTTTTGCTAAAGATGTCCCACCGGTCAAAAGTGCTTGTGACTGGGTAAGCATTTCATTGATGAATGGCAATTTGTTACGTGTGATGAGGTCATACGTAAGCCTGCATCAGGTGGGTGATGGTATCCGTTTAGCCTATGTATCGCGATTTTGCCGATGGAACTTCTTAGTCTCTGGCTAAAGTTTAGAAAAAGTTAGAACCCATTGCTCTTGACGTAATGTTGTCAATTATCCGACAGTGCTAGTGATGAAGCACAGACGTGTGCACTCTCTCCACCGTCCAAATTGCTCATCAACCTGAGTCATGCTCAACCCAGTTTGTATGTTCAGGAGTGTGTCAGTTGGTGTTTTCCAATCGATTCTGGCAGGAACATCAATGTTGCGGTTGATACATCCCCATTTGTAAGCGCGTGGGATGTACGTAGTCGGAGGCCTAATGACAAGCTGGAAGCGGATTTATGTTGAGCGGATGCGATCATTAGTGAGTCAGCGTTTTGCGACTAAGGATGCATCCGTACAGGTCATTACCCAACCACCAACGGACCATGCCCTTTACTTTTCCCCTCTGCGAACAGCGTTTACTTTTCATTACGCATATAGCATTGAGAGCATCGGTTGTCTGACTGCCGGGCTTGGTACGGTAACCAGGATTACCATTCACAAAAATGGAGCAGAATTCGTTTCAGCGAAAGATCTCAAGATTCAGAGTGAGTTTTCGTTTGATAATGACCATGCGTGGCGGTGGATAGCGTTGAAGAATGCCATCGATGTCGTCAGCGGAGACACGCTGGTGGTGGAAATACAGTCCAATTTTGTGTTTGGTGCTCCCGGTGCAGAGTCTTGTCTCGATGGCGTTACCTTTACGGGATCCTTCCGTGCGGATGGGCTTCCATTCCGTGAGGCTGACAGAGCATTTGCAAACTTACGAGTGCACATGACACAAGGACCGGTTGCAACATCGTAGCGACTAACCCGTCCGTTGGGTCACGGTCGGTTATGGTAGCCCGCTGAAGTCAAATACGGTGAAATTTTTCCCGAAGCGACCCGCGACAATATTGGCATTCGACTGGTTGTAGTTAATCGCTTTGTCTGTCGTCAGCATCCCGGTTGTGATGTCTGTTCCACTGTATTTGTTAAGGTAGATCAGCGCGAGGTTTTGCCCCGGACTTTGTACGGGCTGAAGCAAAGCACTGAATGAACCGTTCGTGCCTCGAAAGTACATTCCGATGATTCGCTTTGCCTTCATTCTCTTCGGTAGACCAATCGACAATGCGAGAGACGAGAAGTCATCAGATGGTCGGGAGCGATAGAAGTACACCGAATTCGACCCCTGTTGTGCCAAGTCATAGATTCCGAGGACGTACATATCGATAGATGGCAACGGAGCCAGCATCACGTTTGAATTTAGGAAATGTGTCTGCGTCTGGTCCAGTCTTCTGGTGCGTCCGGTTGTAGGATCCAAGCGAATGACGGTTGGTAGATTGCGTATAACCCCATCGAGTGTCTCTGTAGCCAGCGGTCCATTTACAAGAACATCGCCTGAAAGGGACAAGCTGAGCTCGCACCCGAAGTCATTGAGATGTGCAGGGCTGTCGATTATCCTGGTCCATTCGAGATGGCCGTTGCGCGCGAGCTTTTGGACCTGCCAGTCGGATGTGTTGTTCGGATTTTTAGAGTTATAAACGGTGCTGGCCAGGTAGATTTCGCCCTTTGTTCCCTGAGCAAGAGATGTGAACTCTGATGTATGGGTACCGAACGTTACTTTCTCTTCGAGTTTTCCAGATGCCATCAAATGCATCCCGCGCAGGGTAACCGACTTCTTGTCTGCGCTGCCGGTCGTGAACAGCCATGCACCGCCATCCAAGTCACTGGCTACGCGGACTTTGTGGAGAACCTTTTCATCGGCTGTTTTCGAGATGTGCGTAGAGACCCGTTTGCCATCAGCGCTGTATTTGAGCAATGCGAGGTGATGTCCACGGTGTTTTTGCTGTGACTCGTGCTTATTGAAGTAGACATGGGCACCGACGAAGATATTTCCAAATTTGTCCGTCGTGATGTGTTCAGGAATGTACTGTCTTCCAGGTTCCCGTGGTGTGACCGATGACCAGAGCAACTTTCGACTACGCGATGTTTTTACGGTTAGGATTTGTTGTTCACGATTTTTGTATCGAATCACACCGGTGGTGATTGCATCCCCATTTTGTGTTTGGACGGTCGAAACGGCTTCAGAGAGGACAACATCATCATCCGCTTTTGGCTGAAATTCGTATTGGATGAACCGTCCGATATACGTTGGTGGTTGGTCCGGAATCGGACTACCGGTCATCTTTTGCTTAGCCGGTGGCTGACTTAGTTTGCCCAAGACAAAGGGGGTACAGAGAAGTCCTGCGAGCAGTATTGCAGCGATTGGTCGAGAGGAGTCAAATTGACGTGGTGTCTCCGTCTGAAGCTGGAGAGCATCAAGCTGCTCTGCGGTCAACGATCCTGTAAATCCCAGGGTCCTGAGTCGCTCAGAGAATCGTGCGGCAGCTTCATCGTTCCTGCAGGCGACTGCAGCCTGCCAGCCGCGTTCAAGAGATTGGATGCGTAACGCATCAAAGGCTTCCCGCTGTGTCTCAAATGCATCAGGGTGCCCGGCTATGAGAATCTGGTCTGTAGCCAGATCATCGAACTCAAGGGCGTATTGCAATGTTTCTGCGTTTTGAACAGACGACAAAATGATGTTTCCGAGGCGCAGGCATTCAAGATAATCAACCTTGATTAGAGTTGTATCCAGTTTTACGACTCGTTCCGAAATGACAATGACAGGGTGTGCGCCGAGCTGGGCAAACGCGTCCACAACCGTCTTGCGCCATTTGTGCATCAGGACATCCCGGCTACGGTCGTCACTAAGGGGCCAAGCGATTTCTGTCAGCTCTGACCGAAGCATTTCGGTATCTGGTGCCGTGGCCAGAAGTGCCAAAACGTACCAAATTTTGCGGGTGAGTTTTACTTGTGCAACAGTGCCAGCAGCGTGTATTTCTCCACGCCCTATGAGTTTTAATACGGGCCGCATAAATTCTATGTTACTGGATGTAATTGTGTAAATTGTCACTCAAAGTCATCGCAATGGCTCAAATCCGTACCAGTTTTGGACGGTGTAGATAGCGGATTTGCATTGTCCTGGTTTCGAAAAATGTCCATCCAGAGGCGGCTCCCGCGACCGTGGCCGGTTCAGCGCATTTTGCTGTGGGAATCCGGGAGATTCACGGTTTACTCGATCAGCCATTGCGGAGCACCAGAACAGAAACGGTCGGGTTATCTATCACTTCTGTGCTCGTTGAGCCGAGGCTTATCCGCTCAAGCAGGCCGTATCCCTTTGCGCAGATCACCAACAAATCTGCATCAAAGCGCTTTGCGGCTTCCAGGAGAGTCGTAGCCGGTCTTCCCTGCATCACGTGCAGGTGAATATCCGGTGTCAGCTGCTTCATGAAGCGCTCCGTCTGCGCGAGGTGATCATGAAGGCGTTCACGGATGGCTCCGATGGTGTCAAAGCTGTCGACACCTACATCTATGCCTCTGGCATCATCCGGGTTGAACACCGTAACAAGGTCAATATGGGCTATACCCCGAGGCATCCAGCCCGCGAATTTGTGCAGGGCAGCATTGCAATAGTTTGAGTGGTCGACTCCAATAACGACACGGAGATCGCCGGTCCTTGTTCGCTTACGGCTGACAAGTACGCTTGCTTTCGTTCCGGATACTACGGTCGCTGCTGTGCTGCCGAGGACAAAGCGCTCGATTGGCCGCGCGATGTTTGCATCCACACAGACCAGCGTCGCATCCCGGCTGTCTGCAAGGTTCACAAGCTCGTAGCGGGGATTGCCAATGGTGACATCGGTGCTGATGTAGTGTTTGTCCACGCCGCCATTTTCTATATGTTGTTTGACTTCGGGGAGGTAGTCGTTTGCTCTCTCGACTTCCGTGTCTGCCTGCCAGGCCATGAAGTCATTTCCACTGACAATGTCATTGGGGTAACCGGCGACAAGGTAGGGGGAGACGACGTGGAGGAGGTGGTAGCGGATACAGGGAATCGCGAGGGCGCGCAGCATCTCGATGCTGTCTGTCGTCGTGGGTCCGTTTGTTCCGGCAATTCCAATAATGGCTTCCATTTCAGTAGAGACTCCTTTCACCGCACTGTCCAGCTATCTGCTGTGTAGTCCATACACCCTGGAGCTGCCTGGACATTTGCA
>VFQT010000386.1_pt1 | contig 66193 bp, 56 predicted proteins | sample 3512381 | NCBI WGS metagenome assembly VFQT01 (sample SAMN10412376, study PRJNA504923) | tailings metagenome | isolation source: Relicate 2 Philex TSF3 active mining site | place: Philippines: Tuba, Benguet | collected 2017-08-29
CATCCGGTTCCTTCGACAGATCAAACACTTCGCTCGCCTTGTCCGAACTGATCAGTCCCAGTGCTTTGGCCCGTTGAGCATCAATGTCGGCCATCATGTCGGCGGTAATCGGCGTTCCGGTTCGCTCCATCTGAGTCAGCAATGACGCACGATTCGCAAGCCGCTCGGAGTTCATTGCCTGATCCAGCTGCAAGCCAGGAACTTTGAAGCCCTTCGCCGCCGGATCGGAATTCAGCACGAATGGATCGAAGCGACTTCCAAGACAACCACCGAACTGTCCTGGAGTCAGATACTTGAAGCTGTCACAGTGCGGAAACGGAGTAATCACATACGGAGGTACGCTGGCCGAATATCCGTCACGCTGAGCCAGCCAGCCGCACAGGGTTCCGAAGCTCGGTACGTCTGCTCGACCAGGATTGATCAATGTACTGTCAATACGATACGGCTTGCCGACCGTCGACCAGTGCATCCCGGAATTGTGCCCGCCATGATTGTGATGCACCGAACGAACGATCGACAGTTTGTCCATCCGCTGAGCCAGCTTCGGAAGCAGCTCTGAGATTTCAATGCCAGGGACGTTCGTCGCGATCGGTGAAAACTCCCCGCGAATCTCCGCCGGAGCCTGCGGCTTCATGTCCCACAAATCCGTATGACTCGGCGCACCGCAGTTAAAGATCATGATCACCGACTTGGCCCGAGCATTCGCAGCGACTGCCGCCGCTGCCACGGGAGTCATCATAGCACTAAGCGAACTTCCCGCCGCCAGCCCTGCCAAAGTCCGCATGACGCTTCGTCGAGAATCCGCCATAACCGACTCCCCGTAGTGAAACTCGCAAGTGTTCCTTTCCCACAGACCCAATCACACAGAAAGCATAGACCACAACGCCGCCAATCGGTAGGCCATCATCAGAAAACAACCCAAAACCAAACCCAATGCAATGCTCTCAACGTAGGATGGCCGCCCTCGGCCGTCTTTCTCCTTTTGCATCCAAATCCAAGCTGCAACCATTCAAGAAAAACACTTGGCAAGACTGCACCGGACACAAAGAACATCTAGAAAAGCAATCGCAGACGGACGAGGGCGTCCATCCTACTGCCAGGCAGCGTAACCCATTCCGTCATGCCCGCGTCACCTCCGTCATCCCCGCGCAGGCGGGGACCCAGCCACTGTGACCTCGTTCTCACCGTTCAGCACATATCTCCGACCCCCGCCCCTCGGCAAGCCGAACCACGACGATCCCAATTTGCAATCTCCATTCTTCAATCATCATTCACCATATTGCAACATCCGCAACCCAACTCGCACCGACACTTCGGCCGCCGTACCGCTAAATTGCATCCCTGACTCTCTCGCCGTAAAACACTCGTGCAATCACGGATCTCTTTTCCCAACCACCATGTTCGGAGTGTTCATATGAGTTTTCGAAGTCTTGCCTGTTTCGTGCTGTCAGTCGCGGCAACGTCCACCTGTCTTGGTCAGGAATGGAAGAGCGGAATCGAATGGCAAGAACCGCCGCTGGTGACTCCTGGTGCAACCAACGATGCACCGCCTTCGGACGCCATTGTTCTGTTCGACGGCAAAAGCCTGGAGCAGTGGGAGAACGGCGACAAGTGGCTCGTTCAGGACGGTGTTGCCATCCCTCGCGAGACGGCGATCACTTCGAAGCAGAAGTTCGGTGACATACAGCTTCACCTGGAATGGTCGGCTCCAACGGAAATTCGCGGCGAAGGGCAGGGCCGAGGTAACAGCGGCTGTTACCTGATGGGACTCTACGAAGTCCAGATCCTCGATTCGTTCGAAAACAAGACGTACTTCGACGGACAAGCGGGTTCGATCTACAAGCAGACACCACCATTGGCCAATGCAATGCGAAAGCCGGGCGAATGGAATACCTATGAAATCATCTTCAACGCTCCGAAGTTTCGCAGCAACGGCGATGTCGTGAAGCCCGGCTACGTGACGCTGATCCAGAACGGTGTCCTCATGCTGAACCACTTCGAACTCGAAGGCCCAAGCAGCTACACCGAAGCACCACACTACCAGCCTCACGCCGAAACCGGACCAATCTCCCTGCAGTTCCACGGCGACGCCGTTAAGTTCCGCAACATCTGGGTCCGCGAAATCAAACCACCCGTCGGCAAACGAGTCAGCGCTCCATTCAACATCCAGCCCAAGTCAGCCCCAAAGAAGGAAGAGAAGAAAGACGCCGAGAAGAAGGATGCCGAGAAGAAGGATGCCGAGAAGAAGGATGCCGAGTAGAAAGAAGCTGACAAGAAAGAAGCTGACAAGAAGGATGCTGACAAGAAGGATGCTGACAAGAAGGATGCTGACAAGAAGCAGTAGACCTGGGCGGCAGTTCTTCGTTTATAGTTCCTGGTTCTTTGTTCTTCGTTGTTCGCTGGTGGAAAATGAGGATCGGTTTTGAACGGCGGATCCTCATCCATCAATGCAACTTTGGTTTCAAGTGAACAAACCTGCGAGCCTGCCGCAATGGGCACCAACACCTCGCGATTTCGCCCCAACGGGGCAACCGCAGATCAGCCTGGGGCACCGCCCCAGGAGTGCGATCAGATAAAACACAAAGCCCCAACAGGGAGGCACAACGCCACATCAAACCAACCACCAACCACCAACCACCAACCACCAACCAAGAACCAACAACCAAGAACCAGACTCTCACCCTTTCGGCCCGGAGACCTGTCGAACGTCGTACGACACTGGAGCCGTCAGCGACCATTCCTCATATCGACGGCCTGGCAGGAATCCGATCAGGCAGGGAATGGAGGTCACCAGCGGAGCCGCAAGCTGTATCGGCAGAAGGCCCCAGGCACATAGCTGCAACAGAGTTCCGCCGGCCCCGAACATCACGATGGACGGCAGAAACACGACATCATACTTGGGAATGATCCAGCGTCCCGTTCCCCAGCGAGCGGTCAGACTCAACGGGCTCTGCAGTCTGTCCATGTGAATCATCAACGAGCAGCTGCGACAAGCGTCAGGATCATCCACAACGTTGGGATCGCTGACTTCTCCCACGGGAACAAACCGGCGAACGCGCCCAGCAGCAAGAGATTCGAGAGTGTCGATGCTCGATTTTCCGTAGCGTACCTGACGATCAGCGGCACATATCCGCTGGGACTCAAACACCGATTCCCAGCGGAGAGTTTCTTTGCCAGCGTGGACCGACTGTCATCCACTGCTCCAACCATTCCTGAGCTGACATCGGGACGCAGAATCGACAGACCAGGCAGCTCGCTTAGCGCCTTCGGCAGCAGGAACCGATACAGCACTGCGAGAATCGGGACAGAGACAATCATGGCGGCAAGGAAACACTCCTTCCCCAGCCAGGCACCACAATAGGAATTCGCAACCAGCCACCAGCTCAGCAGACTGCCAACCCATTGACGCCAGTGAATCAGAGCGGGTGTCAACGTCAAAACCCATGCCGCCAGGAACGCGATAGTCGGCATCAGCAGTACGCCCAGCAGCATCGCCAGCCGGACATTCCAGGGACTCCACTGCAGAGTTCCGGCCAGTTCAGCATTCCCAAAGATCAGGACATGCAGGACACAGATCGCCCCAAGCACGCCGAGCGGCAGACCATCGAAAAGATGCGGAGCACACGGGCCAAACGGAGTCCTGTCGCGACCGTTCCAGGGGCTTGAAGCAAGCCACGCTTGATAGGACACGTTCCTTAACGGACACCGCATTGCGCGAAAGACGCCGAGTGCTATAGCCGCGACGATCGACAGGACAACCGGAAAGAGTCCCACGGCCAGATCAAATCGCTTGAGCTGATATTCCACCAGGACGCCGGAGAACGACCACCACAGAACACCAGCCAGCACGTCAGAAAAAAGAACGCCGATGGTGAAAGCAACGAGCCACTCGCGAGACAGGTAGCTCATTCGATACCAGCGTGTCATCGATTCACCTCATGCTCGAAGTACCGCATCAGAGCATCTTCGGTTTCCGGGAAGATCAACTGTCGAAGCGCTTCATCAAAGGATGAGGCACCGCAGGACGCGATGATTTCCGGGATTGTTGCATGACGCTGAATCTGGCCCTTGTCCAGGATCAAAACATCGTCGGCAATCTGTTCAATCAACTCAGGTACGGGACTTGTCAGCACCACCGTTCGCTCGGACCGTCGAGGCAATCGGCGAAGGATATGTCGTATCGCCGTCAGTCCCGCCGGATCAAGTCCACCAGAAAATGGTTCATCCAGCAACAGGATACTCGCTTCCGAAACAAGAGCCGCGCACAACGCCACTTTGCGTTTCTGACCGGTGGAGTAACTGCTGATGAGAGAATTGGAAATGTCCTTGAGCTGAAACAGTTCCAGCAGCTGATCGGTATGTTCAAAAAGTCGCAGGACGGGAACTCGCCACGTTTCGCCCACCGCAAGAATGTACTCACGCCCGGTAATCGTTGGCGGGAACCAGGCATCCGCCGGAAGGAAATACGACTTCGCGCGAATCGCCAGCTCCGCCTCAATCGACGAACGCCGCAGCACTCCGTCAATCCGTATCTCACCGAACGCCGGCGACAGCAAGCCCGCCATCAGCTTCAGCAGCGTCGTCTTGCCCCGCCCATTTGGGCCAAGAATCGCTAGCGTCCGTCCCGTCGGAACAGAAAAATTGACATCCCTGAGAACCGGCCCAACACCAAAGTGATGAGTCACACCAGACACTTCAATCACGGCAGGGTTTTCTCCGAAAGTGAGACGACACCGCGCAGCGACAATCAGCAGTCAATGCTCACCCCGAACTCTCAGACGGGAGGTGACGCTGACTGTGCGTTGTCACAGTTGCTCCCGAAACGGTCTCGGCTCGGTTCTGGATGAATCAAGCTCGGGAATTCGCCATACGACCGTTTTTTTTCTCGTTCTGGGACTGTCTGCTGCCGCCTGCCAGAAAATTTTGTGCGATTCCGGCGCCGATTTCGTTGAGATGTCGGAACAACATGTCAGCGTTTTTTTCCCGGAGATTCGCGATGGACAGTTTCAAGCACACCATTCCCACATCGGGTGCAGGCCAGAAAACAAAACAGCAGTGCTGGTACGCGAGCTACAAGATGATTCTGAAATCCACAGCCATGGCATCCGACATGGACAGGCGACTGCGTGGAATTCTGAAAACTGATCTTGACGGAAAAAGCCGCTTTGACGACGCGCTGGCCAATGGACTACTGGACACCGATTATCGAATTTGTGCCATCGCGCTGGGTCTGCAGTCATGGTCCGGTACTCTGTTCAAGAAGCCCGCCGGTTTTTTTGATGTGGGTCTGACTGACGGAGCAGAAGCGTTTCTCGCCGAGCTGAAGAAACGGCCGCTCTGGGTGTCTCGCTGGACTGGAAATGGCTACCACGCAGTTGTCGCCACCGGATACAACGACCGGGGCAAAGGCTACATCATCTTCAACAATCCCTACCCCGGGCCAACTGATGCGATTGAAGACTCCACCTGTACCGCCAACAACTTTGTGAAGTTCATCACGGATGCACATGGATCCGTTCAGGGAGTTCGGGTTCCCTAGAGTTTCATTCTGATTCTGACATTCACAGAGTATCCAGGGGTCAAACTAAGGCATGAAGTCGCTTGTGGATTTGAAGCCAACCGGACTGCCTTCATCGATCTGCTTCCAAAGTGCTCTTTCGTAGATCGCTTTTCTGGCAGCCGATGATTCACCACAGGACCGCCGGTGCTTCTGTTTTGCTGCCGTCCATGCGCTTTCACCTCGGGTGCCAACGAATGATTCGACTGCCTGCAGAATGGCCGCTTCGCCGGCAAATCCGATTTCGGGCATGCTTGAGACGGGGGCTCGAGATCCACCGTCAACATGACGCTGCCCATACGTCATGAGGTCGGACTTCCAGTGACAATGTTTCAGCTTCGTGTACAGGCTGTCTGACATTTCGGGAGATTCAGACGTGATGTTTGCCAGCTGAGTGGCATAGCCGGTAGCAAACGTCCGCATTACGTTGATACCGCGTCCCGAGATAAGCGCTTCACCGGCCTGGACAAGTCCACCGGAAAGCACAGAGACAGCCACATAGCCAGTGGCAGCCATTGCATTCGTGAGTACGTTTCCAATGCCGAACCACATTCCGACGACACCCATCGCACCGATGCTTACCGCGGGCTTGAATCGTTTCCCGGCCTTCCCGACAGCTGGCAGCAAACCGTCCGCTGCCGTCGCTGCCGCCCGTTGTGTTTCGATATCCGCCAACACCCCGTAGCCGTCATTGAGCTGATCGCGAAACAGGCAGGCACTTCCACCGGGACAGGCTTTCTCAGGCTGCACAGATATCTGAGGAAATGTGATCGTTGTTGTGCGACTGGTCGGCGAGGCGAACGAAGAAATTCTGCCAGCGGAGGAGCCGCCAACGAAGCCCTGAACCCCGCCAAACGGACTGTTGAAAATGCTGGTCCCGGACGGTTTGGAACTTGTCGGAAAGAGCGGACCGGGAGGCTTCACGGAAGCTTGAGGCTTCGAGCAGCGACGGCTTTCACCACCAAAGGCAGTTGCATAAAGCCTGCTGTACCCAAGGCCCGCGCTGGCACCAATCGTTCCAATTACTCCCGGAGCTCCATGCAGGTCTTCGGCGCTGAAGGGAACGTCGCTCTTGATCGGAGACCAGCTCAAATCGCCCTCAAGGAAACTTGGCAGCGAAATCTCAAGCGTTGTCCCGGCTGTACCGAATCCGGCTCCGAGCATCACGAAATCTTCCCGACATGCCGCAGTCATGCTCTTGAATGTAAATACCCACCCTCCCGCCGCCAGGCCGATGCTGGCCCCAAGCGACAGGATGCCTGCAAACTGCCAGTCTGAAGCACGTGTATCTCTGGCCATGTGAATCGTCCTGAAAATTGTTGGAAACATTTGTCGTCGTGATCAATGCGTACATGCCTTCTGAGCGCTCCAAAAAAAACAGAGATTTGCCAGAGTGAATTGAGTAATTTCAAAACGGAAGAAGAGAAAATTCTCGCCGCTGGATCTGGCTCAGAAAATGTTGCCCCTCCCAACGTTATGAACAATTTTTCGCTGCCCCCGGCCTGTCCGTGGAAACTCGCGGACCATTTGCTACCCTAGGGAGGTACATCTGGGCCGGTGAAATTTGATTCACCTCAGACACCTCTGTTCAAATTACCGCAGCCAATGGCAGCTTGAATCTGACTTCGAGATTCGGCAGGCCGGTTGGAGTGCATAGACTTGACCCTGAGTGCAGGAATTCTCATGGCAGAACGAGGATTTCAGAGCGACTCCAACGGATCCGGCCACAACAACTCTTCGGAACCAGAAGACGCGGGCGGCGATAGTTTGCTGGAGCAGATTCTGAGGGGATCAGAACTGGGGATGCAGTCCGCGGAGGGGCAGGCCATCATGGACCGTCTGCGACAAACCGCAGACAAGATTGGCGACTGCAGCTTTGACCGGGACATTGTGCTGTTGCCGCTGGTGGCCGAAATACTGAGCCCATTTCGGCCGCTGACGGGCACATCATTTCAAAAAATGTGTCAGTCAGTAACCGGAACAATTTATGACGATGTGGCATCGCGAGAACGAGCGATGAAGTTGTGGGACAGGCTTCGAAGGACAGGCACCCCATGACACACGATCCCAATGAAGTCCGACAGCTGATCCACAGTTGCCAAGGACTTGTCCGATCAATCGCGTGGAAGTTCCACCAGCAACTCCCTCCAAGTATGGACATGGATGATCTGATTGGGTACGGCCAGGTTGGACTGGCCGAAGCGGCACGCGACTTTGATTCATCTCGCGGTGTGCAGTTCACGACCTACGCGTACTATCGAGTCCGCGGCGCAATCCTTGACGGGTTGTCGCGAATGTCCTGGTTCAATAAGGCAGACTTCAGCCGTGGCAAGTACGAATCGGCCGCGAACGAGGTTCTGAAGACGTCGGAAACAGCATCTGAGGCAACCGAAGACGCAGTCTGGTTTTCCCGCACTGCAGGATCACTGGGCACCGCCTACATCCTTACTCATCTGGGAACAACAGAACTGGAGATTCCGGACAGGACTTCCGAAGACGTGGCATCGGATCTCGAACGAACGGACTTGCGCAATGAAATTCACCAGGTCCTGAAAGAACTGCCGGAAGCGGAGCGAAACATGATTCATGGGGTCTACTTCGAGGGACTCTCGATCAAGGATGCCGGAGAAAAAATGCAGATTGGTAAAGCATGGGCCAGCCGGCTGCATGCACGAGCCCTCGAACTGCTTTCCATGAAGATGCTTCGACATTCCGAAAATTCAACTCAAACCGGACATCCTGTTTGAACTCCCGCCAACTCTGAAAACCCAGGGGACCGTATGTCGCCCCCCGTCTCGTTCCTTTGATTTTCATCCGATGTTGTTTGGAAAAATCAGATTGAATGTTACTCTTCCAGACAAATTGGGTTCGGAAAAGGACATTAAATGGCACTAGAACTAGATGTGACCGCCATTCTGCAGCCTTTTGAGGGGCAGTCTCGTGCAGGAAACGACCTTCGAAGCAGCGACGATCCGAATAATCAGTACAGACGGATCCGGGACACTCGCAATGCAGCCCGGGACCGAGAAGTTCGCGATGAACGCGGTGATGCTCGCAGAGACGGCGAAGCCTCAGCCCCGGAACTCTGGGCCGAAGTGTGGGAGCAGGGTGTTGAATATCTGGAGCATGTCGCAAAGGACCTTGAGATCGCCGCCTACATGATTGAGGCGTCTCTTAGAGTTGACGGTGTCTCGGGCTTCACGGATGCACTCAACCTGACTTCCGAACTCCTTAGTACTTTCTGGGGTGAGATTCTTCCAACTCCGGATGAAGATGGCATTGAAACGACACTAAGGCCCCTGGCACGGCTGAACGGTGATGCCATCACATTTCCGCTCCAGCGAATTCCGGTAACTGAAGACACCACCTCCGGACGGTTTGTTTCATGGCAGTGCGAGCAGGCCAGACGCATTCAGAAGCTGATGGAAAAGAACCCTGAAGATGCAAAGCGGCAGATCGAACGCGGAGCCGCTTCAGAAGAACTGCTGATGCGGGCCATCCAGGAGTCGACTCCGGAGTTCTATGCCGGGCTCATGAATGAACTGAAAAAGGCAGAAGAAGCACTCGATCGGCTCTCATCCACCATCGACAAACTTGTCGAAGAGGAATTTCGGCCAAATCTGTCCCGATTCCGCGACGGACTGACGGAAATCAAAGCAACGGTCAACACCTTTGCTGGAGACCGCCTGAGCAAAGCGGTTTCTGCTGCCGAATCAGGCACCGTATCGAATGCACCTGGGGCAGTATCAACGTCGACCATAGCCTCGAGCACTTCCGCGACGGCCAGTACATCCCAGGGAGGTATGACGCGGGATTCAGCACTCGCGCAGCTTGAAGAAGTAGCCCGCTGGTTTGAAAAACATGAACCTCAGAGCATCCTGCCGCACGAGATCCGGAAAGCGATTCGACGAGGCAGGATGACGCCACTGGAACTGTATCGAGACCTGATCGACGATGAGAACGTGCGGCGTCAGCTGTATCGTGACGTTGGGATTGAAAATCCTGACAGTGGCAGCTGAGAAAAGGCTGCTGAATGTCTGTAATCATTTGTGTGTATCCAAACCTGAATGCTCCACAAAACTGGACCGGAGTCCGGAAAGGCAAGTGAAATGGCCAAATCTTCGCTGCAGCATAAGCTGGACAGAGTTCGAAAGCCCCGAGTGCACATTACGTATGACGTGGAGATTGGTGATGCTCGCGTCAAGAAGGAACTCCCGTTCGTGATGGGAGTCATGGGTGACTTTTCGGGTAATCCGACGAAGGCCCTTTCGCCGCTCAGCCAGCGAAAGTTTGTCCCGATTGACCGGGATAACTTCAATGAGGTTATGGCAAGCATCAACCCGGAACTCAATATTCGTGTCGCCAACACGCTGAAGAACGACGGCAGCGAAATGGCAGTCAAACTGAATTTCACGTCAATGGATTCGTTTGATCCGGCCAGCATCGTCAAGCAGGTCCCGGCCCTTCAGTCACTGCAGGACTCAAGAGATAAGTTGCGAGACCTGCTGACCACGATGGATCAATCCGAAGACCTGGAGGCGCAGCTTGAGAAGATCTTGAGTGACACGGCAAAGGTGAAACAGGCCGCCACTGAAATGGGCGTCAACGGGTCCGATAATTCCACGACATAGGGGTGATTCACAATGAATACGGAAAGACAATCTGAATCTTCTTCAGCATCCACAGAGTCTACATTCAGCCTGCTGGATCAGATCACCTCTGCCATGCCTCGTGCGGTCCAGAAGGACGAAGCGAAGGACATGATTGGAAATCTGATTGAACAGGCCATGCGTGGGACTGTCGTGTGGGACAAGAGTGTCACCAAGACGATTCGACAGGCAATTGCGGGTATCGACCAGACGATGTCTGAGCAGTTGTCCGCGATCATGCACAACGAACAGTTCCAGAAGCTTGAAGGCTCCTGGCGCGGGCTTCACCATCTGGTGATGAATACGGAGACCAGCAAGCAGCTGAAGCTCCGCATGCTGAACATCTCCAAGCGAGAACTTTTCAAGGATCTCGACAAGGCGGTTGAATTCGACCAGAGCCAGCTTTTCAAGAAGCTGTATGAGGACGAATTTGGCATGCCCGGCGGTGAGCCGTTTGGTGCGCTCGTGGGTGATTACGAAGTCACAAATCACCCTGAAGATATCGACCTGCTGGAAAAGGTGGCTGGGGTATGTGCGGCCGCACATTGTCCATTCATCTCTGCGGCTTCACCGGATCTTTTTGGCTTCGAAAGCTGGACCGACATGTCCAAGCCACGCGATCTCGAAAAGATCTTCATGGGAAAGAAATACACGAAGTGGAATTCCTTCCGGGATTCAGAAGACTCGCGCTACGTGACGCTGGTCATGCCGCGTGTTCTGGCGCGACTGCCTTACGGTGCCAACACGAAGCCGGTGGAAGAATTTGGTTTCGAGGAATTCAGCAGCAGCGGCCCTGCAGGACATAATTCGTACTGCTGGATGAACGCGGCCTACGTGATGGGAACCAATCTTACACGTGCGTTTGCTGAAACCAACTGGTGCACAGCCATCCGCGGAATGGAGAACGGCGGACGCGTTGAAGGACTGCCCGTTCACAATTTCATCAGCGACGATGGCTCCATCGACTCAAAGTGCCCGACGGAAATCGGAATTACGGATCGCCGCGAAGCAGAACTGAGTAAAGAAGGTTTCCTGTCACTTTGTCACTACAAGAACACTGATTATTCAGTCTTTTTCGGTGCACAGACGTGCCAGCGACCAAAGGTCTATACTGATCCGGATGCTACGGCAAATGCCGCGATCTCCGCTCGCCTTCCCTACATCATGGCGGCATCGCGAATCGCACACTTCCTGAAGTGTATTGCTCGCGACAAGATCGGTTCTTTCATGGAACGCCAGGATATGGAAGATTTCCTGAAGCGATGGATTTCAGACTATGTTCTGGAAGATCCAAAGCCATCTCCGGAAATGAAGGCCCGGTATCCACTGGCAGAAGCTCGGATTACGGTGGAAGAAATTCCTGGCGCACCAGGATCCTACAACGCCGTTGCACTGCTGAGGCCATGGCTGCAGCTCGAAGAACTGACGACATCACTGCGAATGGTGGCAAAGCTGCCAAAGAAGGCGTGATCTTTGTACCCGGAAAGAAGCGGACGAGCCTCCATGGCTCGTCCGCGACCCGGCTTTCGATTCGACTAAAGGTCTACCGTGCAACCCGCCCGGCAATTCGCTCCAGAACCTTCGCAGCCGAAGGTGACCGAAAGCCTGTTAGACCGGCTCATGTCAGCCGGAGTTTCATCCGAAAGCGCTGCAGCATCGGATTCGGTGGCTTTGAAGAGCCTGGCAGATCCGGACAGTATCCTGCGTTGGCTTTTTGGAACGCTGCCTTCGACCACAACACAGCTGCGATCCATGCGTCAGTCTATCTCCGGCGTGATCGCCAGGATTGATGAACTGCTGAGCCGTCAGGTCAATGAGATCCTCCATCACCCATCGTTCCAGAAGCTGGAATCTTCATGGCGAGGACTGTTTTACCTTTGGGAAACCAAGCGGGCGCTCTCCGGCGATAACGCCAGTTCAAAAACGGAATCCCGGTTCGAGATTCGTGTCCTCAACGTTCGAAAATCGGAGATCCAGAAAGACCTCGAGAACGCAATTGAATTCGATCAGTCGTTTCTGTTTCGAAAGATCTACGAAGAGGAATTTGGAACAGCCGGTGGCACACCCTATGGCCTTCTCATTTCCGATTTCGAGTTTACGAATCATCCGGCGGATATCGACTTCCTTTCTCGCATGAGTGGTATTGCAGCGGCAGCATTTGCTCCGTTTATTGCATCAGCATCCCCGGCACTGCTTGGACTCGATTCCTTTTCTGTACTTGATGGCCCCGTCAAAGTCGAGAACATCTTTCGGACAGAAAAGTACCTTCGATGGCGAAGTCTGCGACGTGAACTTGATACGCGATTTCTGGGATTGACGCTGCCTCGCATTCTGATGCGCGCCCCCTATGCCGACGATGGAGGAAAGCGGTTTGGATTTCGGTTTCGTGAGCAGGTCGAGGGACCTGACAGAGAGAAGTATCTCTGGGGGTCCTCCGCATGGGCTTTTGCCGCAGTCGTTTGCCGAGCATTCGCGGCAACCTCGTGGTTTGCTGACATTCGCGGTGTGCAGAGAGGCGTTGAAAGCGGGGGGCTGGTGACAGGCCTGGCAACTCATCCCTTCAGCACTGACGCGTTTGCCGCTGCCGATCGAAGCTCCGTAGAAGTGCAGTTCTCCGAACATCGTGAGGCAGAACTGTGTGAGCTTGGCTTCATTCCGCTCAATCACTGCAAAGGCACACCTTTTTCGGCATTCTATTCCAATAGCTCAGTCAACGAAGCGGAGCGGTATGCAAATGATGAGCTCGCGACAACGAATGCTCGCCTTTCAGCAATGCTCCAGTACGTCCTGTGTTGCTCCAGAATTGCGCATTACTTAAAAGTCAAAGTGCGTGACCGTGTCGGATCTCAGGCCACCGCAAGAGAAACCGAGGACGAACTCGTATCATGGATCCACGGATACGTGACTCCGGACGACAGAGCCTCCGCGGAAATGAAGGCCCGCTTCCCGCTTCGAGATGCGCAGATTGAGATTCGGGAAGTCCCGGGCAGCCCGGGTGAGTTCGAAATGAAAATGTTACTTCAGCCACACTACCAGCTCGACCAGCTCTCTTCAACAATTTCGTTCGTTGCGAGTCGCGTGGAACTGGGCACTTGAGACTTCGGGAGAAGATTTGATGAAATCAGCAGTCGAGTTGTTTCAGGCAGGGTCTCTTCGCGAGGCGATTGAACTTGCCACCGCGGCCGTGAAGGCAAAGCCGATGGAGATTGCCGGACGAAGCATCCTGGCCGAACTCCTTAGTTTCAGCGGCGATCTTGAACGAGCAGACAAGCAGCTTGAAGCAGCCTTGCTTTCCGATCCCAAATCGATGCCAGGCATTTCTCTGATGAGGCACCTGATCCGTTCAGAGATCACACGGAAGGAAGTTTTTGAACAGGGCCGAGTCCCTGAATTCATTGAAACTCCCGGACCGTCTCAGCAAAAGAGACTGCAGGCGCTGATCGCTCTTCGCGAAGGAAACCCGGAAACGGCAGCTTCCCTGATTGCAGAAGCACTTGAATCAGCGCCTGACCTGAAAGGGTCTGTCAACGGCCGCGCCTTCGAAGGATTCTGCGACCTTGATGATCTGCTTGGTACCAATTTCGAAGTGTTCACCGCAACCGGTGCTTACTACTGGATTGAGGCGTCGCAGATCGTCTCACTGACCTTTGAAAGCGTCTCACACATCACAGATATGCTCTGGAGGTCGGCCGCCATTGAAACTCGCGGAAACCTGCAGGGCAGGGTTCACATTCCAGCGCTCTATTTCGGCTCTTCGCGTTCGGAGGACCCAAAGATCCAGATCGGGCGAACGACCGACTGGATCCAGAATGCAGGCTGTCCCGTTCGAGGCCTGGGCCAGCGTGAATTTCTGATGGGCGAAGAACCAGTCACGGTCATGGAGATTGAACACCTCTCATTCGAATTGTGCACATAGCAATGCCAGACGAAGATGTCTATTCCGTTCAGGTCTCACTTCTTGATCGCCTGATCGACGACGAGCCGGAAGAGAGTATCGATCTTCCGTGGGACGAGGTACGTAAGCTTCGAATCATAAAAGAGGGGATCAAACGAGACCTGCAGGATCTCCTGAACACTAAGTTCCGCTGTGTGGCCTATCCGCCGGATATGGAAACGCTCGATGATTCACTGTTGAATTACGGACTTCCGGACTTTACATCTGCCGGGCTGAATCTGGCGTTCAATTCGGACACTCTGCTTGTGGCAGTCCAGCGAGCCATTCGAGTTTTCGAGCCGCGTTTGACAGATGTCAAAGTCGAAATGACCGAAGAGAAGTTCCACGTTGACAGAACATTCCGATTTCGGATCGATGCAGTGTTATTGATCGAACATCAGAGACACGCACTGCATTTTCACTCTGCCATTGAGTCGAATACCGGGCAGTTTAATGTGGGAGACGGTACGGAATGAGAGACTCACTGGATGTACTGTACAAGAAGGAACTCGACTACTTTCGGAATAGCTGTGCTGAATTCGCGGAGAGGTTTCCGAAGATTGCAGCACGACTCAGCCTCGGTACAACAGGAATCGCAGATCCACATGTTGAACGATTGATCCAGGCATTTGCCTACCTGAATGCCCGTACCCGACTGAAGCTCGATGACAGCTTTCCGGAAATCGTCGATGGGATGCTCAACATCCTCTACCCACAGATGTTGCGACCGATCCCCTCGATGGCCATCGTGGGAATGTCACTGGCGAAAGCTCAGAAAGATCTTTTTGCAGGGTATGAGGTTCCTGCAGGAACGCTGCTTGAATCAGAACGTGTGCAGGATACCGCCTGCCGCTTTCGAACTTGTTATCCAATTCGTCTGTTTCCGGCGGAACTTACTTCAGCAGAACTGATCCCGCGACCATTCTCGGGACCATCAAGCCCCGGCAGTGCACGTGCATCTGCTTGCCTGCGATTTTCTCTCGCAACGTACGACCCGAAGGCAACGTTCGAGAAATACAGCATGGATTCCATTCGCTTTTTCCTCAACATCCCGAACTTCGAAAAGGCGGGACGTTTACTGGAACTGATTCTGACGCAGGCGATTGAAGTCGTGATTGTCGGCAGTGATCGCACAAAGACTGCTGCTGTCCTGCCCACATCGTGTATCAGGCCGGTAGGATTCCAGCCTGGCGAAAACCTGCTTCCCGCCTGCCCCAGATCATTCCCTGGTTACACCCTGCTGACCGAATACCTGGTCCTGCCGCAGAAATTCCTGTTCTTCGAGATTACCGGACTCACCCCTGCGATGCTCAGCAAGCTGGGGAACGCACTTGAGGTATCTATCCTCCTTTCAGAACACCAGACAGACCTCGAGGATAGTGTCTCGAAAGACACGATCAGGACGGGGTGTACGCCCATCGTCAACCTTTTCACAAGAACCTCTGATGCCATTCCACTGAATCGGCGTACTTCCGAGTATCGGCTGATCCCGGATGCGCGAGCAGAAGGATCTCTGGAGGTCTATTCGGTCGATCGTGTGGCAGTCGATGATGATTCTGGTGAGAGCCGTGAGCTGCTGCCATTCTACGGCATCGATCATAGCCTCGATCCAAAAGACGCTGGATACTGGTACGCAACTCGAAGACCCGGGCCAACCGACGGCGATTCAGCTCAGTTCCGCAATGCCGCGGAAATGTACATTTCTGTGATCGACCGAAAGTTCACTCCCTGGACCTCAGGGCGAGGATTTTTGTTTACTGATGTCACGTGCTTTAACCGCAGCCTGCCGGAGATGCTTTCGCATCGCAGGGATGCCATACCGGTCCAGTTTGGATTTGCAGGTCCGTCTGGCCCCGTCAGTCTTCCCGAATGTCTGGTGGCTCCAACTCCAGTGCTGCGAAACCACATGGGACGCGGACACCTTTGGCCGCTCGTTTCCCAATTGTCTTTGAATCATCTGTCTTTGTCCGGTTCGGACGGAACCGAGGCACTGCGGGAAATCCTGCGACTCAACGATCCGAAAGACTCAGTTCAGACGGTCAACCTGATTGCCGGAATCCGGGCGTTGAAGTCCGTTCCCTGCACACAGCGTCTTGGCACCGTGTTTGTTCGAGGCACTGAAATTCAGATGATGCTGGAAGACGAGAATTTTGCCGGCGACAGCGCATATCTCTTCTCGTCGGTGCTGAATCAGTTCTTCTCGATGTACACGACATTGAATTCATTCACGAAACTTTCCGCGACGACAACGCGGCGGAATTCGAGAGGACTCAGGCCATGGACATGGTCAGCGCAAACGGGCCACCGCCCGCTGATCTAATCAGCCAGTTGCTGGCAAACGGATATGAGTTTGATTTCTTTCAGGCTGTCCGCCTGCTTGAACAGGCTGCGAAAGAACATCCCAGACTGCGGACTCAGGAACTTGGTGAGGCCACTTCACCGAAGCTCGAACCGGTGCGGTTTCGAGCACAGGCCTCGTTGAGTTTTGCAGCCGGCGACATCTCAGTTGTGTCGAATGGCAAATCCCGCCGCCAGCAGCGAGAGGAAATCGAAAAGTCAGAGACACCGAATTTTCCAATCGAAGTGACCGTCCCTTTTATGGGCCTGACCGGCCCAAACGGCGCGCTGCCGGATCATTACACGGCGCTGGTCATTGAACGATCGCACCAGAAGACAAAAGATCATTCACTTCGAGAATTCTTCGATCTGTTCAACCACCGAGCGATCACACTGTTCTATCTCGCGTGGCGAAAACACCGCATTTGCGAAGAATTTCTGCGTATGCAGAGCCTTGGACGTGACGGAGAAGATCGCTTCACCTCGGCACTGTTTTCGGTCACTGGCTTCGGCACCCCCGCCCTGAAAGAACGCCACTCCTGCAGCGATGAGTTCTTCCTGTTCTACGGTGGCTTCTTTGCCAATGTGAGACGATCAGCGACGGGACTCAGTCAGATCCTTCAGAACTTCCTGAAGTCAGCTGTTCAAATCGAACAATTCCAGGGACGATGGCTGTATCTGCCGGAAGATGTGCAGTCTTCGTTTCCGGACCGAAATGAACCTCGCGGCCGAAACCTCTCACTGGGCGTGAATGCCGTTTGCGGTTCAAGAGCATGGGACCGGCAGTCCCTCTTTCGAGTTGTCCTCGGCCCGCTGGATCGTGCGACGTTTCTCCGTTATCTGCCTGGCAGCGAAGCTCTTCGTACAATTGAAGAGATTGTGCGAACGTACGCTGGGCCTCATTTCGATTTCGAAATTCAACTGATTCTGAAAGCGGCAGATGTGCCACAGTGCCAGCTGTCGGGGAGCAGCAGTGGTCGCCCCCTCCTTGGCTGGACGACATGGCTTGGAAAGTCCATGATACCAGTGGACTCGGGGGATGCAGTCTTTCGATTTTCGGGGCTTTCAAACAGTGAGAATTAGCCGGATCATTCGATAACCAGTTTTCATCAGAAAGTTTTGGAGCAGCACAGTAATGGCGACACTGAATCTCAAGTCACTGGTCGGAAAACTCAACACAACCTGCACGCGGGCACTGGAAGCTGCTGCTGGGTTATGCCTTTCCCGAACAAACTACAATGTGGAGATTGAACATTGGCTCTCAAAACTCCTGGAGAGCCAGCGATCGGACCTTCACTGCATCCTCAAGTTCGCATCGATTGATGTTGCCAAACTCAATGCCGATGTGACTCGCGCCATCGATCGACTGAAGACTGGTAACAGCAGCCAGCCACTCCTGTCACAGCATATTGTCGATCTCATTCGTGAAGCATGGGTCCTGGGGTCCGTTGAACTTGGGGCGGGACAGGTTCGTTCCGGACATCTTCTGCTGGCGTTGATTACAGACCGGTCGCTCAGCATGGCGGCGCAGCAGATTTCGGCTGAGTTTTCAAAAATCTCAGCGGACACTGTGATCAAACAAATGGACAGGATCATCGCAGACAGCCACGAAACCAGTCAGGATGGGCCGTCAAGAAGTGCATCGACTCCAGGGGCCGCTGCCCCTGGCAAACCCGGCGGACAAACACCCAACCTTGATCAATACACTGTCGACCTGACGGCAAGGGCCAAAGCCGGCAAGATCGATCCCGTACTCGGACGCGATGCAGAAATTCGTCAGGTCGTTGATATTCTCACCAGACGTCGCCAGAACAATCCAATCCTTACAGGTGAAGCGGGCGTCGGCAAGACCGCTGTCGTGGAAGGATTCGCACTGCGCATCGCTCATGGTGATGTTCCTCCCGCACTCCAGAATGTGGCCGTGCGAACGCTGGACCTGAGCCTTCTGCAGGCCGGAGCAGGCGTGAAGGGCGAGTTTGAGAATCGACTCAAAGGGGTGATCGATGAAGTCAACAAGTCCGTTACACCCATCATTCTGTTCATCGATGAAGCACACACACTGATCGGTGCCGGCGGGCAGGCAGGGCAGGGGGATGCTGCCAATCTGCTGAAGCCAGCACTGGCACGCGGCGAACTGCGAACCATCGCCGCGACGACATGGGCAGAATACAAGAAATACTTCGAACGCGATGCCGCTCTCGCACGACGCTTTCAGGTCGTGAAGGTTGAAGAGCCGGAGATTCCGAAGGCCATCGCTATGATGCGGGGACTGGTTGCCACGCTGCAGAACCATCATGGAATTGAAATTCTGAATGAGGCTGTGGAAGACTCCGTCCGACTGTCCAGTCGGTACATCTCCGGCCGACAGCTTCCGGACAAGTCAGTCAGCCTGCTCGATACGGCATGTGCGCGGGTTGCGATTGGTCATACGACAATTCCTCCGGCCATCGAGGATTCTCGTCGAACGATTGATCAGATTTCCACAGCGATCGAAGTGCTGCAGCGTGAAACTGCAACTGGGGCAGATCACGCAGAAGAGATTGCATCCCTCGAAGCGCGAAAAAGCGAAACGATGGCGCGCCTGGAAACGCTCAATAAGCAATGGGAAATTGAGCGGGACCTTGTTGGAAAAATCCGAAAGATTCGAAAGCAGCTTGCAGAAGATGCGACAACGGACGCCACAACAGGAACCTCCGGCACTGCAGCAGCGCCTGCAAAACTGACTGATGAAGATCGAACGAAACTTCTTCAGGAACTGGCAGGGCTTAACAGTGATCTCAAGGCCGCTCAGGGTGAAAGTCCGCTGATGCAGGCGTGTGTGGACTCCCAGGCGATTGCGGAGATCGTCTCGTCATGGACCGGAATTCCGGTCGGACGCATGGTCAGTGATGAAATCAACACGATCCTCAAACTTGATCAGGAAATGCAGAAGCGGGTTGTCGGCCAGGATCATGCACTTCTTGAGATCGCGGAGCGTATCCGCACCTCACGAGCAAACCTGACAGACCCGGATCGTCCGATTGGAGTCTTCTTTCTGGTCGGCCCCAGCGGTGTGGGAAAGACCGAAACCGCAATTACACTTGCGGAGCTGCTCTATGGCGGCGAACAGAATATGACGACGATCAACATGAGCGAGTTCAAAGAAGAGCATAAGGTCTCTCTGCTCATGGGATCTCCTCCGGGCTACGTGGGATACGGTGAAGGCGGTATCCTGACTGAAGCGGTTCGACGAAAGCCATATAGCGTCGTACTTCTGGATGAGATGGAAAAAGCTCACCCCGGCGTCCAGGACGTGTTCTATCAGGTCTTCGACAAGGGCAACATGAAGGACGGAGAAGGTCGAGACATCGACTTTAAGAACACAGTGATCCTGATGACGTCCAATGCAGCAACGGACACAATCATGAAGCTGTGTGCCGATCCGGAGACAATGCCAGACCACGAAGCACTGGCGGCAGCTCTGCATCCGGAACTGTTGAAGTCATTCAAGCCGGCGTTCCTTGGCCGAATTGTGATTGTCCCCTACTTCCCTCTCAGCGACACCATCATGCGTCAGATCGCCACTCTGAAGCTTGGGAAGGTCGCCCGTCGCGTGCGTGAGCATTACGATGCGGAGTTCACCTGGACAGACGCAGTACTCGACCACATCGTCAGTCGCTGCACCGAAGTCGACAGCGGCGCACGCAATGTCGATCGAATCCTGACAGGAAGCCTGCTGCCTCGCATGTCAGCGGAGTTTTTGGGCAGGATGGCGGACGGAAAAGAGATCATGAAAGCCATCGTGGACATAGATGACGTAAGCGGATTTACGTTCCACCTGAGCTAAGAACACACGAACACTTATTAACAACGTACTTCCAGATCGAATCTGCGAGAGTTCATATGAGTGACAAAGTCACGCCTGCACAAATTGTGGAATTCGTAACAACCATTATCGACGCGGCGGGCACAGGGGGCGGCACATACCTCCAACTCGAAGCCAAGACACAAAAGGAGAAGGATCTCGCAGAGGCAGTACAGCAAGCAGGCACAATCGGAGACTTGACCGGCGTCGTTTCGGAACAGGCGTTTGAAGCATACAAGTACGTACAGGCGACCAAGAAACCCTCAGCAGAAGGATTGCAGGATTGGCTTACAAAAAGCAAATTCAAGGTCTCATGGGCCTCATTCAAATTTGCTCTCAAGTATTCAAACCAATTCGGAGAATTGAAAGGCGCATCTAAATGTATGGCAGATACCGCTGAAACGGTGCTGGATCTTAGCGAATTCACAGTCGCGACCACGGAAGCCGCAACCACGGGAGGAGTCCTAATTCCGTTGGCAGTAGTAAAGGGTATAGGCTTCCTGGCACAATTATATGCAACAGCAGTTTCGTGTCGCGACGCCGCTGTTTCTGGCCTTTCAGATGTTAGCGCAATGTCCAGAGAGCAGATTCAGCACCTTTCTCGAATTCAGGGGCGATTAATTAACGGATTCAATCGCTTCGTTTCACAGGGGTTCGAGCGGGCGGCGAATCAACTTAATCCCGATAGGTTCGACTATTCCGTACTTCCAAAATCATCGCAGACAGAACTTGCCGGGGGGCTTTTCACTTCATTACGAAATGCTGGACGCCAGGCAGCGCCCGCATTTGTGCAGTTTGCTATCGTGACAAAGCTTAGCAAGGACGAAGCATTGAAAGTCGCGAACGGAATTATGATTGCCAATAAGAACGGGAATTATGAAATAGGCAAGTTGCAGTCGCCATCAGACAGGGCTGATGTTGAACGCCTTGTAAGAGAGTTTGAAGGCATGAGTCTGGGAGGCGCGTTCTGTCGAGTGGTTGAGATGTTGAGGCTCTCGCACAGGAGTTAATGAGTGAATCACATCAATCGAGCGACGGTACCTTGAAACACAAACCTGGTATTCAACAGATGCCTTCAAGACAGTGATACGCAGGAGGCAGGACGGATCAATGCTCCCCCAACCGCGATGTCGCTTTTGTTGTGATCCGCTGAAGACTCCGGCAGAAGTTCGGGCTGAGTGTTGCTCCAGTCTCAGGTGTCGATCCGACATGGCGGTCAGCAAGGCGCGCCAAATTGCTTTGGATCATGACGTTGAAATTGCTCGACAGGTTCATCTGCGTCTGAACCCGGATCCAGCGCTGAAACCGACCGTTGTGACAAGGGTCCCTTACCTCGATTCCATCCTGATGCCGCAGGATGAAGAGGTCACGAATGCGTTCCATGAATTTCTCAGTCGTCTGGTGCAGCGAGTCTTCGAGGAAGCTGACTCTTGTCAGGACGAATCTACGTCGCTGCCGGAATCGACAGAATCGGCAACCGCAAATGCGATACCAGCGGAATTCTCCAGTGGCCTTGAGCAGACATGCCGACTCTGCCGCGGCTGGTGCTGTAAGTTTGGAGCAATCAATAACGCATACATCAGCGCTGGTGTGATCCGACGACTCCGTCAATCCTTCCCGGAAATCTCTGCGATGGAGGCAGTCGACCATTATGTCAGCCGGATACCGCAAATTCACTATGCCGGATCCTGTCTCTTCCATTCACAAACTGGCTGTACCCTGGATCGCACCAGTCGATCTGACGTCTGTAACCAGTTTCTCTGTGACGGTGCACGTCAGATGATCCGGCAGGCCTCCCTTGCCCCCCAGTTCCCGCAGACCATCGCTGCCGTGTCCGGCAATTTCGTTCATGATGTCGCCGTAGTGACTTTTCTCGAACCACTTCATTCACAATCCGGAGCCTCCCAATGACACTGAAACGCCATTACACCATGAGCGAAGTGCAGACTCTTCTTTATGAAAGTGAAGGACGCAGGCCAAAGCCCAGCGAAAAGGACTCCGGACACACGGTTTCACTGCATGGAGATATGCGAACCTCTGCCTCAGACGGCCGACCAACCACCGCCATCATTCTGGCGGCCACCATCGAAGAGTCACGCTTGATGGACCCGGCCGACGGATTCGTCCTCCTTGATTCTGATGAAAAGGACGTTGACGCACGCTTCACAACACGTCTCGATCTGATCAAAGCAGTGACAGCCGCCCTGAATTCGTCAGAAGGGCAAATCGCACTCGGGAAGATTGACGGCAATGGCAAGCCGGCCGCAACTTTTATTGCCACATTGTCGCCACCAGTGATGAATGTCGAACGATTTACAAAACTGACAGGCAAGTTAGAACGCGGCCTGAAGGCCACATCACTGTTTGTGAAAATCTGCCGCATCGGCAACGGCAAAACGGCACGACTGCATCTTCAGACCGCTTATCCAAAGGATGTTGGTTAGTAACAAGGAGGAAGAGACATGATTCTGGACGCAGACATCGCGACGGAGATCGTTTCCCGCGGAGATTTCGACGCTTTAGACAAATTCCAGATCGTCTCCGCCGAGGCAGCCAGGATCATCGCTGGTTCTGATGAGTGGCTGCTTTCCCTCAATGGATTGACGTCTCTCGATGAGAATTGTGCAGCGGCACTGGGAAGGCACCATGGAGCCCTGGCACTCAACGGGCTTACAGAACTCTCTGACAACGCCGCCTTTGGACTCGCAAAGTGTGCTGGCTCACTGCAGCTCGATGGGCTTCGCCACCTTCCCACTTCAGCAGCGACAGCCCTCGCAACCCACGCTCAGAACTCACTTCTGCTCAACAGTCTGGAAACGCTCTCCTGTTCTGCAGCTGAGGCTCTCTGCCAACATGCGGGACCGCTCGAATTGAACGGGCTCGAGGAGATCAGCGACGGAGCCGCAGAAGCGCTCTCATCCAGAACCGCTCCATGGTCGGCACGAGGAATCAGGTTCCTTTCGGATCATGCGGCTCATTTGCTCAGTCACAGTGGTGGATTACGCTCACTGGGCGATTATCGCGTTCCTGCAGATTCACCGGGCTATCTTGCTCTGGCACTTCAGCTTGCAGTTGACGGCAGTGTGGATTTGAGGGGACTCCGCTCGCTGAGCCCCGCCGCTGCGGAGAGCCTTCCTGTGGATGCTGATTGGATTTTTCGACTCGGTGGCCTGGAGTCATTATCAGCACAAACCGCCAAAGTTCTTGCGCGCTCAGGCGCCCCCATCCACCTTCAGGGGCTGAGAGTCCTGACTGAAGATACAGCTCGCGAACTTGCCTCATCTGAAGGTCCCTTTATCTACCTGAATGGCCTGACAGCTTTATCCGATCTGGCGGTCGCGGAATTGGAACGCTTCTCCGGGATTGTCAGCCTGGACCATCGTAACGTTGAATACCTCACTGCAGGTTTGGCCCGCCTTTGCTTTCGCGAACCTCAGTTTCCATGGTCCCAGGGCTATTATGACTTTCAGTCACTGCAGTCCATCAGTGATGATGCCTGGATGGAATTCCCGCCGGAACGAATCTCACAAAGTCACAGCATGATCAACCTTCCAAAACTTCAAGTCCTCTCCCCAAAGACAGCTGAAGTTCTCGTCCGCATTACCGATGCTTTGGACTTATCCGGGATTACATATCTCAACGATGACACAGCCGTCGAACTGAGCCGTTCCGCTGCATGGCTCTCACTGACAGGCCTGCGATCAATATCAGAGGCATCCGTAAGGGCATTCACCCGGAAACCCGGTGGATGTCTGGAGTTTGGGTGTCCTGATTTTGTCTCGGCCACCGCTGCTCACCTGCTCTGTCAATGTACGTGCAAAGTCTGCATTCATGACATGAGCGGTCTTCCGAATACGGTCCAGCAAATTCTTCAGGCACTCCCGGTGTGACATTAGACAAGTGTGCGAGCATACCGTATGGCAAACAGATCTGTCTGCAAATACTGTCACAATCAACTGCTCTCCTTTGCCGAGCAAACGGACGGCGTCTGCTCAGATCTTCCATGCCAGGGACAGCATTTTCATGATCAAAAATGCAATGCTCGCAAGATGGAAGAGCAGGCCGGTGCGCAGATCACATGCGCAGCAGAGGCAATCGCTGAATCTGTCCTTGGACCACTGGCACCGAAACTTGTCATTGTTGTGCCGGCACTCAATTCTGATGAAGAACCAATCACTGATCTCCGCAGGCTTCAATTTGAATCTGGACTCCGGGAAGCAATCACTCTGGCAGAACAGCTTGCAGCGAACCCGGACAAAGCGGATTGCCTGAACCGAGTGTACTCATTCCGCTCTGATACGGCCGCGTCTCCGACAGTAATCAACGCCTGTTCGACGTGTCGTGGTCGCTGCTGTCTGAATGGAAGGGAACATGCTTTTTTGATCCCCGAATTTCTCGCCTGGAGACTATTGAATGAACCGGAGATTACATCGGACGCCATGATCCTCCAGTACATGGATTTGATTCCCGACAAGTCCGTCGTCGACTCATGCGTTTACCACTCACGAAATGGCTGCGTGCTGCCTCACAGGCTACGAGGATCGACCTGCCATGATTTCTTCTGCACAAGTCTGCATGACCACCCGGATGTCATCAATTCGTCCGCCCACATCGCATCAGCATGCCTTGCAGCCGATGCTGGCCGCTTTTACCGCATTGGCCATATGACAGCCGAGGGAACACGCACCGAAACTGCGATCCCACCCGCGGCGAACCCAGACCTGTAGTGGAACTCGCCAGAGTTCCATCCATTTCGGCAACAACGATTATCCCGCCCCGGCCCGAATGACGTGCCTTCAGATCTCACGAACTGCCTGATGCTGAAAAACCAGATATTGAGTTCCCCCCTGACTGGACGATGCCGTCAACTGGCGAGCCGTCTGCGGGGGAACAGCGGGGAAAAGTCGGTCTGGTGTCCACGCGCTACAAACAGTGCGCGAACGGCATCTCAACGCTGGAACGATACTCATAGGAGCAAAGAGCTTGCTGCGTCGCACGCCCGGAAGATTGCGAACTGATTCAACCGACAACCCGATATCCGTTAACCAGAAGCCACTCCTCAGAGACTCCCGAACGAAAACGGATTGTGGAAGTGGTACAACTGTCAATGATGCAGAGAAATCGATGTCGCGGAGCAAACAAGCGACATCCTCTTCGCCCAGACGGCCGACGCGGGTCAGGAAATCACCGGCGGTCTTTAGTATCCGCCGCACAAACAATGAGCCGGTATCATGCAAATCGGCGGCCTCGAACCAGCCATCGGGAACCTCCGGCAAAGGCACAACTTCAGCACTGCCTAATGGCTCCACACTCGAGTCTGGCGCGACGTCATCCATGCTATTTTCCAGTAATCAGTTCTTCCGGCTTCAATGAACTGGCGCTCAAAATACACCACGTGTTGATTCCCTTGCATTCCGGCAGAATGAACGCACGAAATGGCTTCATCAGTGAGACGCAAAAATCGCGAGGACTCTGTCGCAGGGTCATCTCAAGCACACTGGGGCGTGCAAGCCAGGCATAATACAACTTTGCATCAGCCAGACTGGTCTGAGCATCTGACACCGGAACGGCCCAGACACAGGCATCGCGGCCAATGAGTTGACGAGCGACATCCAAGTGGGTTCCCAGAGCCGCGTCCGTGATGGTGTGAAGAGAGTAGATTTCTGTCACTTCGGCCGGCATCTTCTCAAAAAGATCGCTCTTCATCTCGCGCCGCCTGGGCACCTCGACACCCGCATGTCGAAAGTTCACAAACTGGATCACTGAAGACAGCGAACGAAGTCGCCCCAAAAAGTCCTCCAGTGTCCACCGTGCATCCCGCGGTTCATGGCGGCTGACCGACCGATTGAGCGGCACTGTGCGGAATGTCCGCAATGCGTCGGATCGCTCAGCGACAGGAGTTACGACTGGAACAGCAACAACCGGGGCTGCAGGCGAAGGATTTGGTGCTTCCCTGCCAGCCAGCAACACCAGAAACTGATCGCTTCCCACCTGAAGAGAATCACCGTCTTCCAGCTGTACAATGTCAAACAACGGCTGGCCATTCAGCAACACAAGTTCCGGGTCTCCAGTGACGTTCCTGGCAATACACGTGTCCTCCTCCATCCAGAGCTTGAGACACACCAGGGGCAGGCCGAATGACATGTGCAGTCGAAAGCTGACGGCTGAGCCGCTCCCAATCGTAGCCACATTCTGGTGATCGAGCACAAGCCGACGATCACGTTCATCACAAAGACTGAGACGCTGGATACAGTACATCGATGTGAAGAATCCGGATGAACAGGATGGGCTGCGGGATTAACAGAGACGGCGAACCGAATCGCACCCATTGAGGACGGCCCATCCCCGGGTGACCGGGCGACAACCGGCATTCGGCGACTGTTCCGATCCCTGAGGAAAGGAATCTTGCCAAATCGACGTCCACCGTCATCGCGCACTATTCTCGCTGCGTCATTGGTTCCGGTTGCCAGATTTTTTGAAATTTTCCAGAGCCCCTGAAAACGCGCAACACTGTCCCGCAAAACGGGCCACACTTCCGCGGCTCTTCGAAGTGTCTGCTATTTGACCTGAATAAGCCTGGGTTTCACGCTCTTCCGTGATCCTCGCCCCGGAAAGAGCTGCCTATAGAAATCTTCGATTGCCGCGCTGGACGCACCACGCTGGAACAGGTTGATAATGAAGGAGGCTCCTTCCGGGGGATACGCGTAGATCAGATCTTCCGTGTGCTCGCCCCGCCGCCTCGCCCTCCCGTTTTTTGACAGGACCCCGCTTCCAACAGATTGAAAGTCCCTACAACTCCGTTGGTGTTGATTGATTCACGATGATTCCTCGATCCTGAAGAGGACCTGTCCACATCACTGCAGCAGCCGAGTAGGCCGCAGCTGCTGCCCCAAAACTTGCAGGATCGTCAGCAACCCCGGCACCAAGAGTCACGATGTCTTCGGCCAGAGTCGCAATGATGATTCCCCCGGCCGCAACAAACAGACCGACCGCGGCAACCTTCTGCCAACCCGATACCGAAACCGGCACCGGCTGCGGACTGGGCTGCTGAGGATTCAATCGCACCGTGATCTCCAGCGAAATGTTCCCTTCGATCTTCAGTCCTCGAATCTTCCCGGAGATGGCTCGCGGCTGGTACGTGTACTTCACCCCATTCGGCAGCACCGGCGAAATACTCTGAGTGACCCAGACGTCACCTTTCAGCGTCAACTCTGTCTTCAGGCTTGTGCTGATCTCCATGGACTGTGTTGAAGGGTCATACTTGAATTCCGTGCTGTTGGCGATCCGGCTTCCAACTTCGCCAACAACCACATCTGCCTCCGACTTCGCCTCCAGAGCAAGCTGCTTCATGTTGACGATGGAGAAGTTCTGAAGCGGCTTTTCACTCTGAATCGTGATCTCGCCCTTCAGCTGAAAGGTATAAGAAACCGGTCCGATCGAAACTGACACTGGTTGAATCACGTTCTCGAGTTCAAACTTGAACGCAGGCATCAGCACTGGCCGGGCTGCCGGAGGATCGGGCAGGGCAGGAGCCGCCTTTTTGCCAACCGGTGGCCCAACAAACTCCTTCTTCAGAGGTGAAGAGGCTGATGACGACTTAGGCGCCAAAGGCACATTCACCGAAAACTTGTCACGCAGACTCAACTGTGGCTCCGACGACCACAACATTGGCGGAAAGCCGGGCTTACGACATTGATTCGGAATGACCAGTTCCTGCCCAACAAAAATTGTGTAGGGATCCTTCAGCTGATTCGCGCGAGCAATCTCGGGCCAGAGGCTGGCGTCCTTGTACTGACGCTTCGCAATCAGCGAAAGCGAATCTCCCCGACGAACTCGATATGTGACAGCCATCACTCAACACATTCCAGAATTGATCTCAACATCAGGCGAATCCAAACGTTTGATTCACTCCCGCTACCCTCAGGAGGATGTTCCAGACTCCATACTAATGGCCTCAATGCTCACCGAAAACAACCCATTTGCCGGTCCAAGTCCAAAGAAACGCCCGATCCCCAGATCGGCCACTTTGGCCTGCCGCCAACGCCGTTCCGCGAAATGGAGAACCTGGATCACAAGTCAACCGGCTAAGCACACGCCACATTCTCGGTCGACATCGAGAACAGTTGCCGGAATTCCATGGCAGGCAGACGTTTCCTTCCAAATTCGAAATTCTCAGGCAACCGCGCACAGGCTCCCGGCGATAATCGTGGCAAGGAGCACCGTCATGCAGTTGAATCTCACTGTCTTCGGCAGTCATGGAAATACGGCAACCGCAAGGCTTGTCATCAACTATTTCTCGCGCGAAGCCACGATTGTCCCCGGCCCCGGCTGGTTCCGCACGCGGCTCAACAACTACTGGCAGATCGAATGGTCTCGAACACAGGGCGCGCTGTATCTGTCAAATGATGACACGGCTCGTTACGGAGACGGTCACGGAATCAAGCTGCAGGCCTGCCCAACCTCGGAACAGGATGCGGCTCGCCTTTCCGGAATCGGAGCAATCCGGTCAACACTGAGCAGAGAATTCTCGACAGCCCGTGTGGAATGGAAGATCGCCGGACGAACCGCGCTTCGACGGGAAATCCTCGGAATCATTCAGGGACTGGGGCTGACATTCAACCCCGCAGATAAGCCCAACTTTCCCAATGGACCACCATCAGCCGCATTGATCGCTGCCGTCGATGCGCTCTTTCGCAAGAACAACCCGGGAAAAGAACCGCCGAAACGCGCCAAGGTGACCAATTGTGGCGAATTCCCCGGCGAAGTCCTGAAGCAGGTTGCCGGCGATCTGCCGGCTGACGTGGTTCAGGGTGTCAAAGTGGGAACAGACATGCTGAAAGCCACAGGCAACATGACGAAGTGGAAGGACTACGCATTGGAGGTCGAAAAACTCCGTGGCGAAGTTGGCAGTATCTGGCATCCATGGAATAACCGTGGTGAGCTTCCGCGTCCCGGCGATGTTTATGTGCTCGGGAAGACATCCACATCCGGCGGTGAGTTCGGACATGTCGGAATTGTGGTTTCGCCCAATGGCCCCGTCTGGACAACTGCGGATTCCGGCCAGGGGGATGGCTACGGCTGCTGCTATCAACCCCGAGCCTACAATCCCCACACCGGAACAGTGAAACTCCTCGGCGTCGGCTCAAGCAAGTTTCAGCCTGATGCCGGTATTCGATACCTCTGGGGATGGATCGATGTGGACGCTCTCTTCAAACGAACTGCCGAATGAAGCCGAGATCCCACGACATTCATTGATGATGGGAACTCTGGCGAGTTCCACGACAACTCGGAACCCCTGAGATTTGGCGTGATGAGTGCTTCCCAGTGTGGCGGCAATGGCCGCAAGAAAAACTCTTGAACAGGTGGTAAAAACATGGCTGAAGTCAATCAGAAGCCGAACGGAGCCGGCGACATCACGACGTACACGCCGGTACCCGAATCTGATTCGAACTTTTCTGAGTATTGTCTGAGATCGGCAACCGTAGAATTCCCAACATCCACGAACGCGGAAATCCTGTTCGTGAACGGCATGAACAACAGTCCGGAAAGCCATCGCCGTGCAGCCCTTCAGCTGGCAACGATCACCGGTCAAAACGTCGTCGGGATTTACAATCAAACCGGAATCACGGGTAACGAGAACATCCCCAATGCCATCATCGATGCACTCCAGTGTGTTCACGACCAGTTGTTGCCAGTGGGACGCGCCGGAGACGCTCTGGCTGGACTTGCCGCGTTTCAAAATCCCGCCGGAGCTCTGTCGCTGCTGCTGGCCAGATTAAGCGCCGGTCGATTCACTCCTCTGAGACAGGCAGAACGACTGGCCGGGGAAGCGGTCTTGGCCCTGAACCGTGCTTCCGTCGCTCTTTATAATCGTCTTTACGATAACGCCAACAAACGTCAGCGTACAATTGTCGTTTGTCATAGCCAGGGGAACCTGATCTCAGCAAATGCAATCTGGGTACTGAAACGGGCGCGTCATTGGGCCAAACCGGCCATCGGAAAAGTCCGGCTGTTTGGCCTGGCATCGCCCACAATGTCGTGGCCACCGAACAACGAAGACGGTTTCAGGTTCAGCCTGTATCGGGACGACAGAGACCTCGTCACGATGCTCAGTATCCCGGGAATCGGGAAGAAACCCTACACTCATGGCGGCCCTGGCTGGGATTCCAGTACACACGCCATTGGAAACTATTTTGCCCTCCAGCGATTTCAGGAGGACCTTGCCAGAAATCTCAAGCGACGGTAGGCCCGCCGGAAAATGGCAGCCCGATCGAGTCATCGGAATTCAGAACTCCATCATGGAGAAGTCGCATCCAGACTGATATGCTCAAATCTCAGCAGCCATGATGACATTGAGTGAAGAGTTTGAAGGTCCGACCGAGTCAGCGTTCCGAGTGGAGAATCAAAATGGGTGCCGAACTGGGAGTCTCTGCGAAGTCATCGTCCGGAAAAGATGTCTTCTTTAAGGTCACAGAAGTCAAGGTGCCCGCGACCGTGCGAAACGGCGTGAACAAAGTGACGAAGGCGGTTGGCAAGGCCGCAAAGAAAACTGGTGGTGCCGCAAAGGATGCGGCGCAGTCCGCTGCCAAAGGCATTCAACAGCAAAAAGAAAAAGCAGACATTTCCATCGACGCGGTGCTGAGAGTGGACCTCGACAAGCTTCACCCCGACCACAAGAAGCAGATCGTCGATAAACTCAAGTCGATGCAGCACGAAAGTATGCTGCCAAAAGCGGAAGGACATAAGACGGTAGGCGCTGTCAGCTCAAGCAGCGATATCAACCACAAGCTGAACCAGATCGGCCTCGTCGGATTTCTCCCCACAGGAGCTGACCTGGGTGTCTTTGTTTATTACAAAGAGTCCGACAAGTCCCTCTCCGGCTTCGCCGCAACGATCACCTACACCATCGGCGGAAAGTAACGTCTGGGCACTGTACCCATCACGCTCCGCCGTGATGAGGTCCCCTGAAGATCCTCGCTGTCGGAATCGGATTGCCTGATAAGTCCATCGATCAATCCTCACGACGGAGCGTGAGGAACACAGTGTACTCATCACGCTCCGCCGTGATGCCGCACCACAGCACGCCATCCATTCGCCCAAAGAACCAGACCGCCAGGAAAGGGATTTTCCACCATTCGCCGAACGATTTTCTTCCTGCAGTTGCTAAACTCTCGCCCGCATTTGCACCCGACATTGAACCTCAGAACTTCATTTGGGCAGCGGAACGAGAAAAATGTCCCAGCCAGGCAACGACTTTTCAACGGAGCCGCCAAGCAAGATTCTCGGATTTGATGGGTCTACCGTTCCGATGCCTAAACAGGGACAAAGCGAATCGTCCGCTTCGTCGCCTAACAGCGAGAGCATCCCTCCCTCATTTGGCCGCTACCGCGTCGTTTCGCTGCTGGGCCGGGGGGGATTCGGTGCGGTGTACCAAACCCAATACAGCAATTCCTCACGACGGAGCGTGAGGAGTACAAAGGGAATGATGACATGCCCGATTCGCCCTTTCGTTTTTTCGATCGAACAGCCGACTATGCCGTCATCGAACGTCGGCTGCCGCATTGGACGCAGCCCGGAACATTGTGTTGATCCTTCGGCGGAAAACTGGAAACACCAACTGCGAATCCTTCCGCAGGGTGTCCGGTTCGAAGTGCTACACTGCACCTCCGACAAATGGCATGAACACTTACTTGCAGCATTTCCGGGTGAGACCAGTATGTTGCCACAATGCGAATCATGGAAGCACTTCACGGCTCGAGAGATCAACCGACGACTTTGTGCGTATTTGACAGGAACTCTGGCGAGTTCCACTACGGTGCGGCCAATGCGGAAGATTCTGGCCGCAGGATGGCATTGACCATCTGATTCGATCCGACGAACAATTCCTGTGGCTGCGGAGATATCTGGAGCAGAACCCCGTCAGGAGTTATCTTGCAGAAGGAGAGTTTGTGCATTACTCCAAGCCGCTTCGATCAATTCCTCACGGCGGAGCGTGAGGAGCACATTGCACTCATCACGCTCCGCCGTGATGCCCCCCGCGACGACTATGACGCCGCAAAACCGAACAGCTAAGAACGAACGACAATGCCAAAGAAACGCCGGAAAAATCCTTACCGTCTTGCCGACATCATCATTGCCGCCATCCTGGGAGCTGTGCTGGGATTCACGATCAGTCTGATGACCGACGAACTATTAAAGCCCATCGTCTTTTACGGTGACCTGATTCTGGCATTCATGCTGGCTGGAGCAATCCTGGGCGTCATCGGCGGGAAACGGTCCACTGACTGGCTCGATGATCTCCTCAAACAACTCCGCGACTTCTGGCACTGGACCGATCGGCCGTAGTTCTTTTTCCAGCGGCTGGCAACCTACGGTTCATGTTTCCGCAAGACAAAGACACCACGAACATTCCTCACGACGGAGCGTGAGGAACACATTGTACTCATCACGCTCCGCCGTGATGACTTCCCGCGCAAGCCGCCGCGACAACGCAGAATCCAACACCTGAACGGTACCGTTCTGCGAGGTTGGCGTACGAAGGCCCGGTTTGCAGCGTTGCGAGCCCGGCAAATGGCACTGAAGCTCGACGCACGGCATCAGTTTTCCGCCGTGCTCTTTGGCTAACTTCCGGTTTTTCTGACAACTGGAATCGTGACTCGATCGAAAATCGACTGAATGAGATCGTTCTCCCTTTTGGCCAAAGAAAGATAACCCATGTTGCTGAAGTTCTGGATGAACGCCTTCATACCGCGAGATGTCGCAGGTTACACGCAATCGATCACGACAGGTGCGAACGCCGGAAAGACAGCAATTCCGCTGCCGGGAGTTGCCAGACTCAACCCTCTGAATACCGTCAATCCCCTCAATGTCTTCAACGACAACCGGGTCTACAAAGGAACCAATGTGGGTTACCTGACGGATCAGAGAGGATTCGACAGTTCATTCAATGCCAGTTGCCGTATGCAGTCCTGGATAGAAATCAGCCTCTTCCCTGGCCCCACGATCGTACGGAGCGGACACCGAAGTTCGGGTACGACAGAAGTCTACATTGACACTGGTGAGACGAGAGACTTCAAGGTCGCCGACATGAGCCGCTGCACATTCTCGCCCATCAGAGTCGAACCTGCGGTAATCCATGGAGGTGTTTATCGCACGTTATTTACATTGACTCCATTCACTGTCAATTATCCAACATCCGGACCACCCAGCTACAAGATCGACCTTTCCGCAGCAGCTGGAGATCCATTGGTCTCGGCTGCGGCTGACATTGATTTTGATGGAACTTTGACGCTGACCCTTACGGAGAATCCGAATCGTTGCCATTTGTCCTTCGAAGGACACATTGACGCATTCCCGGCATACGACTGCTACGCTCAGGTCGGAAATGTCACAAAAACACTTTTCACAAACAGCCCGCCGGCCGGAAACACCGTCGCCAACCTTCTTGGAGGAGCCAACCGAAGCATTTTCGGTTCTGCGTCATTCCCGTAGCTCAAACCTTCCTCACGCGGAGCGTGAGGATCACATTGTACTCATCACGCTCCGCCGTGATGTTTCCCCCCAAAACCAGCGGCAGATCTCAAAACCCACAGCTGAATAACATTCCCTGAACTGCCACGGCAGCCCGGACCGCGATTTCAATTCCAGATCACTTCATTCCACCTTATGCGGTGGTCCGAAAACCGGGGTCCACTTCACACTTCAGCCTTCAATCTTTTGCCAAGTGCTGTTGAACCATAGGAAGCCACAGACTGGCAACCCAGCCTGTGCCGTTTCCTGGAGTAACAAACTGGTGCTTCCAATTGCCAGCATCCAGTGCACGCTGCATGGTCGGCCGCGTGAAGAAACTGTCGGTATGAAGAATGACAGGACAAAACTGCTCCCTTCGAGCCAACCATTCAGCCACATCACCACCTGTCCCGACAAGAAACTCCGGATTCGCAAGTTCTTCGTCCGTCCCCAAGTCAAAATCCAATGACACTAAGTCCACGGCACACCAGTTCTTCTCAAGCCAGGCGATTGCGGCAGGAGCATTGGTAAAGAAGTGAACTTCCACATTCGAGTATGCCCCCGCGATTTCGGACTTCATCGCGTCGATACGTCGGTGGTCATTCTCGACAATCACGATCGTCTTCATCTAGGTATCCTCGATAGCGTCCGCCGGCCCCCAAGCCTTCGGGGAATCACGCACGCCACAACTATTCCTGATAACAGCCACCAAACTTCACCTCAACGCAAAAGCGTACCCTGGTTAGCCATTCAAGAACAACCGTGGCCGCACTCGTTCCCCCGGGCCAATGAAACAAGGTGTATCTCAGAACTGGAGCGATCCAGGTGCGACTCGCGATCGAATGCAAAGTGTTTTGCTCCACGTTAGACTACAATCGGAGCTCCCGCTTTTGCTGCCGTCTTCCGGGATTTGCTTAATCATTCTCAAAGGCCTCAGGAAAATGTACGGTTGGTATACCGGTGATAAAGAGGGTGATGTCGATGCCGACTGCGCGCTGTCAGGCATTTCTGAGGAGCACCGCGTTGCTGTGCGGTGCATCAAAAGGATGCGGAATCGCCCTTATTTAAGGCAGTGGAACGCGGGAGAATTGGGATCGTTAAATGCCTTTTGAGAAATGGCGCGAAAGGTTGCAGCAATGAAATATACAGTTCACCAGATCCCGTAATTCTGCAAATTGTCGGATCGGCACTTGGACGGCACAGAACTCAGGAACCAAGTTGGTCATGGTAAGAAGCCTGGTCTGTGGTTGGAAACCACGTCATCTCGAAATACGACGCATTTTTCAACTCCAGCCCTGAACACAACTTTCGGCATTGGCTCAGAACATTGCTTAAACTGCCGCTCACAAAGTGTCAGCACCTCAGTCTACCTCACCAAACAAGTCCGTATTAGGAGAACTCTATGAATACCTCGTTGTCAAAAACCCTTGTCATCTGCGGCACAGTACTCATTTTATCGCCGTGGGCAGGTATTGTCGCCAACACGTTGGCTGTCGGAAGCGTGATGGCGGCGCGAAGCAATATTGGTAGTGTGTCCATTGGAAGCGGGGAGCCATTTGGCGTCGCTTGTGGTATCGTTGGAATAGTCATGATCGGTTTCACCTGCTGGAAATCACGACACTCAATGCCCGAGGAAGGCTGAGTTGCAAGCGCCAGGCTATCCGCAAACGGTTGCTCAACGTTGCATTCCATTCGAAACCCTGGCCCGTCGCGCAGAATTCGAGGGTGCCGTCCCTATGCGGTAGCACTTTTTCTGAATAGCAGTCGACACGTGCGACCTGACAAATCTGGACACAGAATCATGTTTCCTGAATCACAAAATGCGGATGTTTCTTCCGAAGGACAAACGGGACAAAGTCCATCGCCAGAGTTCACTGAAATCTGTGTTATCGGGCGCCGTAAGAGTGTTGTCGAGATCCTCGTGTCGTTGCTCTTTGGCGGCGTTCTGGTTACAGCCTTCCTGACAGGGATGGCCGGTCCCGTGCTGTTTGTGTTTGTACCTGTGTTTCTGATTAGTTTTTGGATCAACCTGACCCTTTGCATCCGCCCCCCTCGTGTGATTGTCAAGGGTAATGATTTTACGCTGCAGGCGATTGCAAAGTGGCATACTTCCGCCACAAACGTTTCTCAGCTGGAACTGCGGTCTGGTCAACTTTTCGTGACGTTTCTCGACGTGCAGTCCGTCCTGCCGAAGGAGCAACGGCCTGTGCTGACCAGCCAGTTCAGCAAGCACGGCTATCATGTGAAGATCGGTGACGGAGTTTTTTCGCTTGAAGACGTCAATGCGATGCGTGCGGCTCTGGGAATGACTCTTCAGGAACAGGACCGGCATGCAGAGTTCGAGGCCAGATTGAACGGACTCACACCTCGAGTCATCGTGACACCGCTACTCATTGCTGCCTGTGTAATCGTGTTTCTGATCATGGCGCTGACCGGGGAGGGCATTGTCAAAGCAAACACTCTTGCGTTGATTCAATGGGGCGCGAACTATGGTCCATTAACAAATGATGGTCAGTGGTGGCGACTGTTAACCAGCATATTTCTGCATCTGGGAGTTGTCCACCTGTTGTTCAACATGTGGATTTTGAAGGATATCGGACGAGTCGTTGAGCGACTCGTTGGCAACACGGGATTTGCGATCGGCTTCGCGTTCTCAGGGTTCTCTGGAAGTGTCGCATCGGTGCTGTGGCACGATTCGATTGTCAGTTCAGGTGCTTCTGGTGCGGTTTTCGGAGTTTTCGGCATGTCGCTGGGATTTCTCCTGCTTAACCGGTCTGCGATACCCGACGAAATCATCAAGACACATCGTGGAAACGCAGTTGCTTTTCTCTCATACAACGTCCTCGTCGGGCTTACGATTCCGTGGGTCGATCAGGCTGCTCATCTCGGTGGCTTTCTGGCCGGATTCTGCTGCGGACTTGTGCTGAGCTGCGATCTGACAGTGGCCAAATTCCAGCGAAGGTTTCGTAACAGCGTTCTGACAGTCGGTGGGATCTTGTTTGGTCTGGCAGCCATCTTCAGTCTTCCGTCCCCAAAGCTGGACCTGTTGTCGATCGGCAGACGAATCGACGAAGTCGACGCTGCTGCCGCGGCAATCTCTCAGGAAACAGGCAGTTTGCTGCAATCCGGAAAGCAAGAGGCAGCAGCCAGCGCAGAAAGGATACGCCAGGAGGTCATTCCGAAGTATCAGAAACTCGCCACAGTTCTAAAGGAGATACCAGACAGGAACGAGGCGCAGTCGCGGACAAAGGCCTTGTTTTTGGAATATGTGCGACTGCGCCAACTGGGCTGGGACCTGATGGCGAAGTCAATCGAAGCCAACGACATGGCGAACATGGGGTTCGCTATTGAGACATTCGATGAGGCGAACAAAGTGCTGGCAAAGGCCTTGCCAAATTTGAAGGACAGGCCGATACCTTCCAACCTGCAGACGGAGGTGGCATTGTTTGCTGCCAGTGAATCAAGAGTTTTCACCAGATATGACGAACTTCTTCAGCAATCCTCAGCAGGCAAGATTACCGATCAGGAGCTTGCGACACTGATTGAGCGTGACGTTCTGCCTGCCTGGCAGAACGAAGAAACCAGGTTCAGCTCCCGAACGGCGTCGCTGCCAGTTGAGAACCAGCCGGTCGTCAAAGACCTCAAAAACTATCTGGCTCTGCAGCGTGAGGGGTGGCAATTGCAGATTCATGCCCTGCGAGAACGAAGCCACCCGGATCGCCGAGGAGTTCGGTCGAAAACTCGCCGGGCAGGACAAGAAGTGAGAAAACTTTAGACTGAGCGAACAACACCGGATCCTGGGCGAAATCACTTCCCGCCAGTGACTGTCATTCCTTCATTGAAGACATAAACCAGCGGCCCGGAATACTGGATGTGGAAGTGCATCGCCTGACCTTTGATCTTGTGAAGCCAGCAGGTCCGAGAGCCATTGCCGAGCTTGCCATTCGATTTGAGCTGTCGTAATAGCTCGCGTCCATCTGCAACAACTCAGCCTAAGACTTGCCGAGGTTCTCTCCGCTTGATACGTTTATCCTCAGGTCTCCACCATCACCACCACTAGACCAACTCACCCTCGTCAAAAAAATGGTTTTCTACATTAGCAGGTTCAAGCAGTCCCGCTGCAAGTCCGGTCACATTGCTCTTTATTTCGTTCAGGTACCCGCTCTCCACCGAATTTCGGAGTAAAGTCCATGAAAGTTGATTTGGATTCAATTCCCCAAAATCTAATTGACAACTCCGGACTTCCTCGGCCATCTAGGGCAGGAAAACCGGCTGCAGGCGGAGATCTAAATATTTTTGACTTGCACGCATATTGGATGTTCTGCCATCCAGCATATCAAGGATCGAAAGGACTTGCCGCCGCCGTAAGAGCAAAACGCATGCGTCTTCCCCGAAAGGGAAAGTACCCAGTAATTTTCATCAATGGAATACAACCCTCTCCCGAAAAACATACGATGCAGGCGATGATAACTTCGGCCGTTTCCGGCGGGCCAGTATTTGGAATCTACAATGCCGGAAACACGAAAGGGACCACCAGCAAGATTGACGATCTCATGCACTGCGCTTCCTTGAAGACCGTAACTGCAATTAGAAAAAGTGCATCCGCCAGAATTGATAAGGCAATAGAACACTTAACCGGACTCCATGGAATTGCTCAGCAGAACCTGAGGGAATTGCTCAGCAAAGAGGACCCCGCTAGTGCTAAACTCTTCGACTGTCTGTGTTCTGGGGCATTTGACAACGTTCGGATATGTGCCCACAGCCAAGGGAACATTATCACATGTAACGCGTTGAACGCTTATGTTGCACTCAAGGGTAAGGACGCAATAGCTCGCATGCGAGTCTATGCATTCGGATCACCAGTTACGTTCTGGTCGGAAGCAGACGCAATTGTAAGAAAGTATGAGTTTTCTAATGATGCTGTTACATGGTTTGCTATGAACACTACATCTGGATCCGGGGTTCGCCGACAAGGCTTCAAGCAAGTAGGAATGTCATGGAACGAAGCCCCCTTATCCGAGGTTCCAACCCAATTAAAGACCAATACTTCTCTAAATCCAGGAAATTTATTTACACACTCGTATTTTCTCTATATGCAGGAACTGTGGGATCTGCTCGTAAATGAATTTGACTAGAGATCCTTTCAAAACCGGATTGTAATAGTTTCAACGGCAGGGAATTTGCTGAGGAATGAGAGCGAAAGGGGATGCTCTCATGTTGATTGTAACCGTTCACGGCCCGGCCAGTAGTTGAGGTAGGTTGTTACCGGCGTTTTGCGCGGTGAGAGAATCGACGAGGAAGTCGAAGGCATTCCGTTTCTGCGATCAGGAGCTTGCGAGATTGAGCGTGACGTTCTGCCTGCCTGGCAGAACGAAGAAACCAGGTTCAGCTCCCGAACGGCGTCGCTGCCAGTTGAGAACCAGCCGGTCGTCAAAGACCTCAAAAACTATCTGGCTCTGCAGCGTGAGGGGTGGCAATTGCAGATTCATGCCCTGCGAGAACGAAGCCACCCGGATCGCCGAGGAGTTCGGTCGAAAACTCGCCGGGCAGGACAAGAAGTGAGAAAACTTTAGACTGAGCGAACAACACCGGATCCTGGGCGAAATCACTTCCCGCCAGTGACTGTCATTCCTTCATTGAAGACATAAACCAGCGGCCCGGAATACTGGATGTGGAAGTGCATCGCCTGACCTTTGATCTTGTGAAGCCAGCAGGTCCGAGAGCCATTGCCGAGCTTTGCCATTCGATTTGAACTGTCGTAATGGCTCTGCAGATACGCCGTGATCTTCTGCTTCTCCTTTGGCGTGTAGATCCTATCGCGAATATCCACGGCATTCCAGTGCATGTGCGGGCTGATTCGCTTTGTCTTCGGCCCATCCGTCTTTTCGTAGAGTTTCCACTGCTCCGCCTGAGTCCGGTGGATCATTGTCATCACCACATCTTTGTGAAACTCAATCCGAACAAAGTCGACGAGATCCAGCATGATCTGAGCAAGCGGCGGATTCTTCAGCTTCAACGTCAGAAACTCATCCCCAACCCGCTTTGTCTTTGCCTGCCGCATTTCAACTCTCATGAACTAACACATTCGAACCAAGGACGTTGACTCCGAAGGACTCAGAGTTCAACTACCTCCAGCGTCATCCAGCGACAATAGTTTCAAGCCGCAACTGCAATTCGTATAAAGACTGTTGTATCTTTTCCAACCGCGACACCTCTCCCTTCGAAAGTGTGCCAACTCTCTCAATTAGGTACGCATCGGCACCCACAAGTGAAGTGAAGTTTTTCTGAACTACACCCACTACGACGAATAAGTCACTCAACTGTCCTATGGATTGCAACTGAGTGAACAACTCCAGGAGACTTTCGACCAAGGAAATGTGGTCTGCCATTTTCGAAAGTGTGTTCTTTGCACCAAGACGCCTTCGTCTGTTGTACTCTTCGGTGCTCTCTTCCGGATGCCGCTTCGGGCCAAAATCCCGTGTAAGTGCATTCAGAGACCAAATCTCCCGCGAGAACAGATACATCCAGTCAGACACTTGTCTCGTATTCCATTCAGATGGAACAAGCAGTTTGTAAGCAACAATCGACTTGTAAAGTGAAACGACCACATCGTTCTTGCAGGCCTTTACCATTGTCGCATCCATACCCGTGCTCTTAGCCAACGTCGCGTCCACGAGCGACATCAGCGTCTGCGCGTTCTCGATCGGTGTACTTACCGTCTTGAAGTTCTTCCTGATCTTTACGAGCCTTGCAAGAAATTCGACATTCAGTACAGATTTTATTGCGTCCTTGATTCCACCAGCACCCATTGAATTGACCACTCACTTTCCGCCTGGTTTCGAGAGACTGCGGGTAATCGCGTACCCGATTTCTTACCTAATGCTCTCCATGATTATCTATGTACGAGTTCGATGAATTTACTCCTCTCTAACCATGTAAGGTTGCCCCGGCTCCCTGCCCCGGTCTTCACTATCGTCGAGTTACTGAATCTCCATTGGATCGTTCCGGTGTTCCATCGGACACTTGGAATGCTTGATCAGTTCCGTACAGAACAAAACAAAAAGAAACTCACAAAAAGAAAGTCATTGCGAGTCTGAAGTAATTGCGAGAACTGACCGGGTTCTTTCAATCGACGTACCCAGCAACAAAGCACCCGCAAGAAAACAGAAGGAGGATGACAGTCGGACAATTCACCAAAAACCAACAGTAGCAACCAGAAAATTCCACTTTGATTGCACGAAAATCTTCCTAACTTTCCATACTGGGCGACCGTCTATTCTCCATCCAAAAGTCGGAGAATCTCCGTTCGCTTCTTCGCTAACGCCAGATCTCGGGCCGTTCGCCCCATATTGTCTTTCACAGATGTATCAGCTTTGTTTGCCAACAAGAGCTTCACAGCATCATGACACCCAAACCACGCAGCATTCATTAGCGGTGTTAGACCCGTATCAGTGTAAACGTTTGGAGAACATCCAGAACTCAAAAGTATTTTAACACACTCTGCTTGCCGGCCTGGCTGGGAGGGCGTCGAGCCCACTGCGCAGTGCAGAGCACTTAGCCCGTCCGATGTCCGCGAATTGGGGTCAGCACCGCGCGCCAAGAGAACCTTTAACACTTCCACCCGATAGCTACTAGCGGCCGACATAAGCGGCGTGTAACCAATCCTGTTTGCAGAACTCGGTGATACACCCGAATCCAAGATTCGATTCACCTCATCCAACTCTCCTTTCCCACAGGCTTGGAGCAATTCATCTATCATTTCAAGGCGGCTAGGCATTGGCTATTCCTTTTGCTCAAACTTACGACTGCGATTAGCGCTCACAGATTCCGGCCGATAGTTGTTAGGATCTCTGTACTTCGCGAGGAATTCATCCTTTGAGATTCGGCCATTCATGTAATCATCGTGAAGCCGGTGATACTCGTTTCCTGGTTTATGGCCCATGTCCCACTGTCCAACGCGCGGCTTTGAGGGGTCCCATTCTAAGATCTCACCGGTATTGGGGTCTCTAACTTTTCCGTCCGGCCCCTTTGCATTCTCCCAAACCTCATCAACTTGGCCCTCGGCATACTTCGGACGATTCTTGGAATCAGAATAAGGCTTCTTCGCGTCCGGTTCGGCGGGTTTATTGCTCTGATTGGTCGCATCATCCGCTTTCTTGGCAACATCATCCGCTTTCTTGGCAACATCATCTGCTTTCTTGGCAACATCATCTGCGGCTTCTTCAACGGCATTGGCAACGGATTTAGAGATTTTGTATCCTTTTGCCAATAGCTTTGCCAAGCCCGCGAGAAGTGTCGCCAACATGGCAAGTTTTGCCCCACCTTTTTGAGCGTCAGTCGACAGTTCGAGCATGCTCGGTTTGGTCCCTTGCATCATCTTCGACAACTTCAGGGCGTAGCGTTGCTCGAATGGCAGCATATTCACGACATCTTCCCCCAGAATGTCATATGCTGCTGCGCCGATCTCTGCCATGTCCCATGGCGTTCCCAAAATGTCTTTTCCAGCTCCAACCAGTCCGTCGAACGCCCCGCTAATGCTGCCCAACGCACGTAGTTCATCTCCGGTAGGGATGATTGCGTCGTAAACAGCTGATCCGAACCTACTGGCTGTATCAAGTACCTGCTCGCCCGAAGGCAGCGATGGCAGGTAGTCCGCTATGGATCCCCCGAACCCACTGCTAGATTCAGGGCGAGGCACTAACGGGATGTTGTCGAAAGGCCCTTCGAGGCCTCCGCTGGAAATCGGTACATCAAACGGGATCTGATCGTCGAAATTGGGATCATTTGCCATCGGTTACGTCCGCGTTTTGTAAGCACGAAGTTCGCGTGCCGTCTCCAGCCGGTAGTGAAAACCAATATCACCCCGTATCAGACCCTCAGGTGAGATTTCAACCTTGGCCGTATAGGGGTCTGCTTTTGCACTACCATAGCGACGCGTAACCCAAGTGAAAGTCGTCGCATACTCACGAGCAGTTGGGCGAACTTCGGGCCAGCAATTTCCGACGATTCGGCCGGAGGATGTGATGCTACACGGCGAAATCGTGGGATCGGGAACGCTGTCTACGGGTCGAAAAATGTTGACCATGAAGTAGCAGAACTTCTCTTCAAGAACGATCTTCTCGTACCCCGAAGTATCACGATTGGATTTGTTTCGCATGCTCATCAGTTCATAATCACATAAGGAGGCAGCTCGCCTGATCCATCCGACCCTCTAGAAAGTCCCCCACCAGTGCCACCCAGAATTGGTCCTGCGACTCCCATGGCCGCTCCTATCACAGCACCGGGATTGGACCAATCTGTTGTTGCAAGTCCGTAACCTTGCTGCGCCAAACTTGCCACCTGTGCGACCTCACTCAGTCCAGCCATTCCGGCAATTCCACCGATGGCACCGAGTGCAGCCCCAGGGTTGCTCCAGTCCGTCGTGGCGAGACCATATGCTTTTTGAGCGGCGCCGACGGGATCAGCTAGCACCTGATCAATTTGCTGATCCATGAGACTCTTTTCAGCAGGGGTTTCCGCACACGGAGGATCGTTGGCACCGACTGGCACGGAGCCACCCGGGCCCACGTCGGCATGAAACATCGCACCGGTATAGATGATCTGTCCGATGGTATTGAATGGCCCTTCCATTGTTGGACCATTCATGAGAGCATAACACGTGAGTTGCTGGTTGACGAATTGACCGTTGACTCGGACGTTTTCAACCGGAATGAAGGGTTTGCAAAATCCCCCAACGGATTGGGAGACTACTCCGGTCCCAACCCCGGCCTGGTCCCCCATTACGTAGGGCACTCGCGATCCCAGATGAAATACTGGTGCTCCCCCTGCATTAACGTTTGGACTGAATAGAATTGAATCCTCCAACTTGCCGACGATATCGTAAGGTGCCGGAGCGATTGGAGATTTGCACACATCCGGACAGATGCTCTTGACGATAAACTTGGACGTCCGCGTACCTTCCTGGAGGGCCATGACTATCTCCCTGAAATCCTCGATGAGCGATCAATCACGTCTGGTGGAGCCGTCATCCGAATCTCCAAGGCTCGTATGGGCGGCTGGACAGGGACTACTCCGCGCCAAGTCAGATACGCCCGGCTTTCTGGGACATCGACGTGAATCGTGTCCAAATTGATCGGGCCCGGAATGATTCGACCATCTTCAAAACGAAACAATGACGCCAATTGAAAGCATGGCAGTTGAAAACTCAGTTGCCGGCTTTCACTGAGATTAAGTAACTTGATCGTTTCCTGACCTTTGCAGAATCCTGATAACGTCAGGCCCGCTGAGGCGGTATTGTAAAAAGCGAATGAGAAGTCTTCTGGTAGATCCGGCCATCGTGTTTTCTCCCAGATGACATTGAACGTACCGGCCTTGGCGCGCCGGGGGAGCCAACCGGGAGGGATAGGCCCTAGCCCTTCGACCGAGACCGGCTTCCCGAAAACGGGCTCTATGCCGACTGGCAGGATCTGCGGCGCTGTGACTGGGTCTTTGGTGTCCAGGTCGACAAATCCGCATCCAATTGGATTCTCTTCGTGAATAAATAACTGCCCATTCTTCTCGTAGGTGCCGCCATAAGCCAACTCGTAGCGAACTGGAACGCAGTCAGCAGGTTCGACTGGAGTCAAACTGCGGCCGATCAGCCCTTTCTCCCATCTCCGCGGTCCTGTGATACGAATCTGCTTCCTGATATTCGCAAACTCGACGGACGCGACCCACTCCTTTTCCGGGTTGCCACTTGGCGAATATGCGTTTGCATGGATTAGGAGATCTGTTCGAGGCTTGTATGCGGCAAGGCTGCTTTCGAACCTAAGACTGGAATGACCGGGTTCGCCAAAATACTCGTCCGCCATTACCAAGGGTTCTTGCTTCTGAACAAGCTTCAGCCGTTGTCCATTCTCAATCTGAAAGGTCCCACGTAGCACGATGACGCCAAAGTCGTTACGTTTCTCGTCACGACTCTCGAATTGCAATGGTGGAAAGGGTGTAAAGTTTCGAAACAACATTGGATTTAACCCGGCCTCGATGAAGACTAATTCAAATCGATGATTGACCCATTAATTTTGACAGGACCACTCGCACTGAAATTGAATTCCGTGCCGGAAATCGTGACTTTACCGCCAGAGTCCATGGTCAGTTTGCTAGAGCCGCACGTGATTTCGAGGCTTGAGCCGACAACGATCTTCTTAGTGCCACCCACTTCTTCTGCGGCAGCAAAGCCAACGGCTACATTCATGACTCCGCCGGAGATGATGGAATACGCCGCTCCAACATTCAACGTCTTGGCCACCCCCACCATTTCGTTCGACATCATTCCCACGGTTTCATTCTTCATCATCCCCACGGAATTTGATTGAGTAGAGCCCACAGACGTCGACTGGCTAGTCCCAACATTCACTGTTTGATTGACTCCCACCGTCTCGTCGTGATTCGTTCCTACTTTGACAGACTTGTTGACACCCACTGTGACTTTTTCGTTGTTGCCAACTTCTCGGGTCCTGTCAACCGCGACCTTCTCTGTTTGATTATTTCCCACATCAAGAGTCTGGTCGTTGTTGACGTTGGAATTCATATCGTACTGGGCATTGAGCCGCAATTGCTCTTTTCCGGGCGTGTCGTCCATCGTGATCTCATTGTACCCAGCCCCCTTGTAAGTCTTGGTCGTATTCCCCCGGCGCGTTTTTTCCGCAGGCAGGTTGAACGGGACCTTGTTGACTCCGTTGTAGACGCGCCCAACGATCAGGGGGCGGTCGGGGTCGCCTTCGAGGAAGCTGACGATGACCTCTTCTCCGATGCGAGGCAGGTCCATCATCCCCCAGCCGGCGCCGGCGTGGATCTGGGAGACTCGAAGCCAGCAGCTGCTGTTCTCATCAAACTTGCCTTCACGGTCCCAGTGGAACTGCACCTTCACACGGCCGAATTCATCCGTGTAGATTTCCTCCCCTTTCGGCCCGACGACCATGGCCGTTTGAGTGCCATAGACTCGAGGAAGATTTGTCTTCCGGAGAGGCCTGTAGGCAACGCTGGATGGAACGCAGGTAAACTCGTTCTCATAGCCTTCAATCACGGACGTGCCACCCGTGACGAATTCTCCCGTCGCGTCCATGCCATGGCGAACGGCGGTAATCACATATTCCCGATTTGACTCCGTCTCAGAATGATGTCCCTTCATCTTGAAGGTCAGCCCGGGCGAAAACGAGCGACAGTAACTTTGCCCCTGAACAATATCGAAGTGGGCTTCTTCGGCTTCCATTCGCACCTTCGCCAGAGATCCGCCATCGTCTCGTACTTCGAAGCCGCCCGGATATTCGTAAACCTCGATCGCAGAGTTGTTCGGCAAGCGCACTTTCGAATTGGCCGTTGCCAGCATGTCATTCAGAGGGATCTGAAAATTAAAATCCTTATGAGCCCACTTGCCCGGCCGAAACTCATACGTGTGTTCCCACTTCCAGACACTGTTGTTCAATGAGCGCTCGCTCAGATTATCGGCAAACCCAACTTCTGCATCCTTCGCTGGCTTGAAGGAAGAATTGCTGTCACCAAGGATCATGCGATGGCCATCGGGACTGTGCTGGAAATAGTAGTAGATCCCGGCCGCTTCCATCAGTCGCGAAACGAAGGCGAAGTCTGACTCGTTGTATTGAACACAGTACTCCAGTTCCGGATACGACCCGCGAATTCCGGAAAGATCAAAGTCCGTGACTCCTCGTCGCTTCAAAACCTCGGAGATGATGTCCTTCACTGTCATTTTCTGAAAGATCCGGCAGTCCGAGTTCAACGACAGGAACCACAGACTGGGCACAACCTGAGCACGGTAGAGACTGAGCCGGTCGCCTTTTCCGATGTATTCAAATCGGCTGACCATGCCATGAAAGAAACGTGGCTGACCATCCGGATGTTCAATCCAGAACAGGACTGCTTTGCCAATGATCTCCCGAGCATTGATCGAATCGTTTTCGGACAGAAGATTCAGGCGGTAATTGAACAATCCGCAGATCGGCTCCTCCCCTTCAAACTGCGTTAACAGCAGGATGTTGTCGCCGAGGGAGGTTGAGATCCCAATTCTTCGATGTTCCTGAACGTATTTGACCATGGCAGGATGCCTACAACCTTCCTTCTGAATCAATCAGCCACGGCCAAGACAGCTGAGACCACAGCGCCGTCATTACGGCGCAGACAGGGAGGCTCAACCCGTATCGGCAGGCTCGGAGAGAACGTTGTTTTTCTGAAACATTGTCTGGTGCAGGATACTCTGGTTGCTGGTTTTCCTATCCGAATTTTCCGTTTTTCGTCGTTTTCGTAACGAGGGTGTCACCGCTTCCCCTGTCCCGGGTTAGAGTGTACCCCGGTGGTTAAGGCTGACAAAGTCGCCAGGAGGGCATTTTTGAGGTTCACGAAGACTGATTCACAGCGATGGCAGACCAGAACCAATCGGAAGGTGAAAAACTCCGAATCGAGCGAAACAGCCTCGTGCTCGACCTGACTCAGCTTGCACTCGACCTGGTTGGAATTTTCGACCCCACACCGACCTCTGACAGCGCCAGCATGATCATCTCCCTGGCAAGACAGGACTGGCTGGGGGCCGGTATGAGCGCGGTGAGTATTCTTCCCTTTGTCGGTGATCTTGCGAAGATTGGCAAACTACCGCGATACGAACGTGCAGTGAGCAGGGCGATCACACTTGCCGCAAAAGATACCGAACTGGCGGCACGGATCCGGCCAACACTACAGAGAATCAGCAGGTTGCTTGACGATGTGCCGGTCCCGGAACTGCCTGGCGAACTCCGCAGCCTGAAGCAGAAGATCTCGCGATTTCTTGCGGAGGCTCCACTGCCTCCGGGCCCCGTCAGCAAGGCACTTCAGACTCTGCCTGCCAAAGCAAGGGTCGGATTTCTTCAGGCAATGAAGTTGCCTCCAATCAAGAAACCGCGATCGCTGCGAAAGCGGCCAGGGCCGGTCTCTGAGGATTCACTCCTTCAGGAACTCGCCGGGAAAGGGTTCGTAAAGATCAAGAGCGGTTCGCATAGCGCAAAGAAACTGTCACCGAAACGCGGAGCTATGGAAGACAGCGACATCTATCTGCGACGTGTGATAGGAGACGATGGCCGCCATTACTTCGAATCCATTCGGATTGATCGAAAATTCGGAGGCGGCACATCGCGACCGTTCGGCAAGACTGCCGACGGCCTGATGAAGTCACCAGGGGGACGTAACGGAAAACTTCCCGGCGATGTGCAACGATCCGACAAAATCTTCCGAAGGATCCACAATACGCTTGAGTCGACCTCTCGCAAAGCTGGTGTTGCCCAGGGCGGAGGCCGTCAAATGGGACCAGAACAGTACCGAAGAATGGTCAATGATCTACAGTCCGGTTCCAGGAAGGGTGAGTTTTCGCACTGGCATCATGAGCGGTTTGTCGCTGACCCTGAGACGCTGGCAAAGTATCTGACGGGCCCCGTCAAGGGTACTCAAAAACTTGACAACGCTGGCCAGGTCGTCCTGCACTGGTAATCCGCGAGCAACTTACCCAATGAGGACTGTTGGCAATCCGAGGACGATGGAGCCGCCATGCGCAGTCATATCACCCATTCTGGCTGCCGGCATTCCGTTGATCAGCACAGTGAACGAACCGAGTGCAATCAGGTCTGGAGGTCCGACGCAGAGGCACATATCGGCAACTCGCGCAGCTGGCATGCCGCCAATCAGAGTTGTGACGCCGCCAGGCGGCAGGACAGGGCCACCGACATGGGGAATCGGCGGCACGCCAGGAGTCACCATTGGGCAAACGTGCATATCGCCAACTCTTGCAGCAGGCATTCCCATGGTTCTGGACTCCTTTGATCGACGCCGAATGGATAATTGCCCGAGCGACAGTGCTCTTCATCATCGTAGACTATTTACGCGAAGGCAGGTGCCGTGGTTCGCTGAATTTTCGAACCTTTGAGGTTGAATTTCGAATGTTTCTTGCTGGATAGCGTCAAAAACAGTGAACAGGTCGGGGCACCGATCCAGAAGTGAATCTCATCCGGAAACCACAATTTTCGGTCCAGACGAAAAACTTCCAAAAAACCACGCAACTGCAAAAAGCCTCAGCAGAGAATAGTGCATCGACAATCACTTGAGTCAAACGCCAGCTGCAATGTGTGGCTGCATGGGCTCAGTCACATCGGGTAGTTGAACAGGAGAAACGAACAATGCCAGCATTCATGAAACTCGGCGACATCAAGGGTGAAGCAACTGATGCAGATCACAAGGAGTGGATCCTGATCGAATCCATGAGCTCACCAATTTTCCGCTCAGTGCCAGAAGGCGCAAAGGACCAGCAGCGAACCAAGGGCGACACGACTCTGGGCGACATCGTTGTCAGCCGACAGCTCGACAAGTCCTCCACGAAGCTGCAGGAAGCCTGTGCCAACGGCACCTTCTTCAAGTCCGTTGAGATTCACTTCTGCACCACTGTCAAGAACAAGCAGGAACCGTATCTCATCTACAAGCTGAGCGACGTGATCGTCAGCAGCTACAGCATCCACGCAAATGCTTCCGGCAGCCCGCTGCCATCGGAGCAGGTCACCATGGGCTACACGAAGGTCGAATGGACCTACATCGTTGTTGACCCTGCCACTGGCGACAAGAAGGGTCAGGTACCGGCGAAGTACGAGCCAGCGTCTGGCCGCAGCTAATATCTGCTGACGCTGCCAGCACTGCCTGGAAATTGAAAACGCTGACATTTCCTTCACGAAATTCTCGGAGGGAAATTCAGCGTTTTTTTTCGTTTCAGGACAGATGGCGACGTCGGCTCGCTTTGAAATTTCAAACGGAAAACCTCAAAAATCTGGCAACCGTCCAATAGTCCTCCAGGAGAATAGTACCAGACAGTGGCTTGCAACAGTGCGAGCCTGAATGAGTCGCGCAAAGAAAATCAATTCACGAAGGAGTTACCAATGCCAGCATTCATGAAACTCGGCGACATCAAAGGCGAAGCGACTGACCAGGATCACAAGGAATGGATTCTGATCGACTCCATGAGCTCTCCGATCTTCCGTTCTGTGCCGGAAGGTGCAAAAGACCAGCAGCGAACCAAGGGTGACACGACTCTGGGCGACATCGTTGTCAGCCGACAGCTCGACAAATCCTCCACGAAGCTGCAGGAAGCCTGTGCAAACGGAACCTTCTTCAAGGAAGTTGAAATTCACTTCTGCACAACAGTCAAGAACAAGCAGGAACCCTACCTGACGTACAAGCTGAGCGACGTGATTGTCAGCAGCTACAGCATTCATGCCAACGCCTCCGGCAGTCCGTTGCCGTCGGAGCAGCTCACCATGGGCTACACGAAGGTCGAATGGACCTACATCGTCGTCGATCCGAAGACAGGCGACAAAAAGGGTCAGGTACCGGCAAAGTACGAGCCCGCCTCTGGTCGCAGCTAATCCTGTTGACACGAGGGGCACCGCCAGAACATCGCAAAACGCTGACATTTCCTTCGCGAGGATCTCGGAGGGAAATTCAGCGTTTTTTCTTTGCGTAAAAGCACGTGGCATCGGCTCGCTTTGAGATTTCTGCCCAAAAGCGGCAAAAAACTGGCAACCGTCACTTCGTTCCGCAAGACAATGATCTCAGATACGGGCTCACAACCGCTTGAGCCACGAAGATTCATAGAGAAACTCGTCACTCAAAGGAGTTACCAATGCCAGCATTCATGAAACTCGGCGACATCAAGGGTGAAGCAACCGACCAGGATCACAAGGACTGGATTCTGATTGAATCTATGGGAGCACCAATCTTCCGGTCAGTGCCAGAAGGTGCCAAGGACCAGCAACGAACCAAAGGCGACACAACCCTGGGCGATGTGGTTGTTGTCCGCCAGCTGGATAAGTCCTCCACGAAGCTGCAGGAAGCGTGTGCGAACGGGACGTTTTTCAAAGAGGTTGAAATCCACTTCTGCACAACAGTCAAGAACAAGCAGGAACCCTACCTGACTTACAAACTGAGCAACGTGATCATCAGCAGCTTCAGCATGCATGCAAATGCATCGGGCAGTCCGCTTCCGTCAGAAGAAGTCACAATGGGGTACACAAAGGCCGAATGGACCTACATCGTCGTTGACCCGAAGACAGGCGACAAAAAGGGTCAGGTACCGGCAAAATACGAACCAGCTTCAGGTCGAAGCTAAGCGTCCTGCATCCACAAAAAGCCAACGCTGCAGTCACAGGAAAGGGCATTCAACCGTCCTTTCCGGCGAGTGCAGCGTTTTCATGTTCCAGATGAACTTTCCACTGTCAGCCACGGAGCTGTGCGATGCCTACATTCAGTCAGGAAAATCGGCCTATTGCGGTTGAAACCGCATTGGGTAAAGACAAACTTGTTCTGATGGCCTTTAATGGCGAAGAACGGATGTCGGGGCTGTTCAGCTTCACGTTAAGGATGCTCTCCGAAACAGGCGGCATCAAGGCCAAAGACATTGTTGGCACTCCCGTCAGCTTCCATGTTCGCCACGCCGACGAATCGGAACGCTGGTTCAACGGAATCGTGAATTCGTTCGCTTATGCCGGCAAAGGCGATCGTGCTCACATGTACCAGGCCCATGTCGTCCCGAAGTTCTGGCTGCTGACACGCGGTTCCGACTGTCGAGTACATGAATCAGAAGAAAAGCAGGACGTGAAGCAAATCGTCAGTGCCCTGCTGACTGACCTCGGGATTACTGACTTTCAATGGAAGCTCAAGCGTACGCTGGTCAAACGCACATATTGTGTTCAGTACCGCGAAACGCATTTTGACTTTGTCAGTCGCCTGCTGGAAGAAGAGGGCATTTACTATTACTTCCTCCACGAGAAGAGCAAACACACTATCGTATTCTCTGATCATGCCGATGGGGCATACGACGTAAAGGACAAAGACGTGCAGCTTGCGGCCAACATGGCCATTTCGGAGTTGCCCGACAACTTGTCTGAGTGGTCGCACGAATACGATTTCACCTCAGGGAAATTTGCTCTTTCCGACTACAACTTTGAAACACCGTCTACTTCACTCCTGGCTCAGAAATCCAGCGTGGTGTCGCTCAGGGGCAACACAAGTCTTGAGTTCTACGACTTTCCCGGCGACTACCTCAAAAAGGGTGATGGCGACGCGCTCACAACACTGCGAATTGAAGAAGAAGAATGCTCTCATGAACATGCGACCGGCAGCAGCGAATGTCGCTCGTTTTCCCCAGGTGGTCGCTTTGAACTGAAAAAACATCACGATGCGGCGGAGCAGGGTGGGAAATGGGTGCTGACGACGGTCGAGCATCATGCCAACGTTGGAGGGAACTACTTTTCCGGTGGTTCTCATTCGGATCAGATTTATTCCAATCGATTCCGTGTCATCCCAGCCAAGACGGTCTTTCGCCCACCTCGTCAGAGAGGCAAACCAAGGGTCATGGGACTGCATTCCGCCATCGTGACTGGTCCCAGTGGCGAAGAGATCTACACCGACAAGTATGGCCGAGTAAAAGTTCAGTTCCCATGGGACCGCAAGGGCAAAAAAGACGAGAAGACCAGCATGTGGGTTCGCGTTTCAACGCCCTGGGCCGGGAAGCAGTGGGGCATGATCCACATCCCTCGCATCGGCCAGGAAGTCCTTGTCAGTTTTTTGGAAGGTGATCCGGATCGTCCTGTGATCACAGGAATGCTATACAACGCCGAAAACATGCCGCCGTACACATTGCCCGACAACGCCACACAGTCCGGGATTAAATCGCGAAGTTCGAAGGATGGCAGTTCAGAGAACTTCAATGAGATCCGCTTCGAAGACAAAAAGGATAACGAAGAGTTCTACGTTCATGCGGAAAAGAACTTTAACTGCGTCATCGAAAACAACGAAACTCGCAAGGTCGGCTACGAAGATAAAGATAAAGGTGATCAGGAAATTGACATCTATAACGATCAGAAAGTCAAAATCGGTGTGGGTTCCAAAGGTGGAGGTCAGACCGTGGAGATTTTCAAGGATCGCAACGTGACCCTCAAGACAGGCAATGACTCACTCATCATCGAGCAGGGGAACATGTCGGTCGTGATGAAGATGGGCAATTCCGAGCGAACTCTGGACATGGGGAACGAAACGACGACTTTGAAAATGGGCAACCAGGACACCCAGATCAAAATGGGGAACCAGACAACAAAACTGAGTCTTGGAAAAAGCAGCACTGAGGCTATGCAGGGAATTGAGCTCAAAGTCGGAGCCAACAGCATCAAAATTGATCCAAGCGGAATCACGCTCGAGGGAATCATGGTGAAGGTCACTGGAAAAGCGATGGCCGAAGTCGCAGCCCCAATGACGACCGTTAAGGGCGATGGGATGCTGACCGTCAAAGGCGGAATCACCATGATCAACTGATACTAAGAACTGGGTGTGAACTCTGAGCGGCAATGTCTGTCGCTGACTGCGTGGCATTTTTGCGGGCGTTCCGGTTATCATTAGCAGCCGAGTTCAGCAAGATCACGAAAAATCGCTCCGATTGCTGCTGAACGCCATCCGGTCGCTTCCGCATCCAGCAGACAAGCTTGGAGTTTTCAAGATGAGATGGTTCCTGAGAGTCCAGACAGGACGAGAGTTTCGCGACATTGCCGTCTTGTCTGCTGGTCAGGAGATCGTGGTCGGCAGAACTCCGACTGCTGACCTGACGTTTCCTGATGATGACTTGATGTCGGGACGCCATATTCGGCTGAGTGTGCATGGAACCGAACTGCAGTTCGAAGACCTGCAGAGCACCAATGGTTCGTTTCTCAACGCGGAACCGGTCACCAGAGGCACCATAAAGCCGGGCGACAAGCTACTGTGTGGCAATACCACGTTGTCTGTCGAGCTTGATGGCGGCACTGCTGCAGCGCCACCACAGATTGCCAGCACCGTTGTTCGCAAAGAAGTTATTTCTGAGACAAAGCACCAGCACAGTGCGAAGCCGGACAAAGCAGAAGAAATTCCAGCCGATTGTCTGCGATCGGAGGGTTTTGTCGTTCCTGGAGCGGCCGAGATCATCGCCCAGTTTCAGCTCGGCAAAGTCATAACTCTCAGACCCCACGAAACTGAAACCTGTGAAGCCTTTGCCCAAAGATGCCTGAAAGAAGGGGCCGACAACGACGCACTTGAGTTTCTTTCGAGGGCTCTCCCGAAGCGACTTGGGATCTGGTGGGCTATTGGTTGCATTGAAGCGGCCGATGCAGCCAGGGATTCAAAGGATCCCGATCTCATCGCTCAGGTAACGGACTGGGTCAAGGCGCCGTCTGAACCGTTGCGTCGAAGGATCATGGAGTTAGCACAGTCCACAGAAATGAACACAGCCGCGGCATGGGCGGGAGTTGCGGTCTTCTGGTCACACGGCAGCATGGCTCCCCCGAATGCCCCAGCGGTGCCACCTGGACCGGAACTCCCGGGTAAGGCAATCACCGGTTCGGTGATCCTCGCATCGGTCATCAAGTCGCCGGAAAAGGCCCCAGCACGTCGTGCCGCCTTTGTGGAACTGGCACAGTCAATTGCAGCCGGAAAACGACTCTGGTCCTGAAGTGCATTTTCTGGAACATGCCGATAAGGACCAGATGACTCAGGAAATTGAGGACGATTCGATGTCCTCACACCAAATCGCCTTATTCCTTCTCAGGTTCAAAACCACCTTCAGATTCTTCCTCGCTGTCCGCGGGTTCGTCAGCATCACCGCTGAGATCCAGTTTCGCAAAACCAGACTTCGGCTCCACAGATTCCGCAGATACTTCGTCGAAGTGAATGGACGGAATCTCATCAACAGCAGATTCCTCGTCAGATACAGTGTCTGAGTCGGAAGACGCGGCTGCTTCGGCCGGCTTCTGACGACGAAACTTCGGAAGTGAGGAGACAAATCCGTTTGCTACAGATCGAATGCCTCGATTCTTCTCCTCTGGTGAGACTTCTGCAATTGCCGATCGCACCCCCTCTTGGTTCTGTTCAGCACTGGACTCTGCTGCAGCGCTATCAGCCTGGGGATCCTCGAACTCGGTCGCTCCCTCACCAAAAGCAACACCCGGCTCTGCTTCTTCCTCACCGGACTGATGTTCACCAACGCTCACCGAGCTGTTGAATTGGTCATCCTGAGGGATGGCTGAATCGCCCATCGCCATCTGACCACCCGCCATCCGCAGGTCCTTGTAATCCAGCAATGAACCCTTTTCGTAATGGAAGTTCTTCAAAGCAATCGCGTACTCGGCACGAGCTCGGAAGAACTGAACTTCAGCAAGCACCATACGGCGATATCCGTCGAGGATTCGATCCTCAAGAACGTTCTTTCCCTCATCCACCTGAGCCTGAATCGACTCATGGTATTTTCTCGCCGCCAGATACTGATCCAGGCTTGTTTCCATTGCCGCGTAGGTTCGTTCAACATCGGTAAATGCACCGGACAGGTTGCTCAGAATTTCCCGCTGCTGTTCTTTCTGGATCATTCTCTCCCGAGCAAGATTCAATTCTGCATGAGAGACCGCCGCGTGAGCCTTCCGGTAACCGAGCGGAACTGTCAACTCGACCCCCACAGCCCATTCCTGCTGGTCTCCAGTCATCAGGTTTCCGACAGAAGACACTGGCGCTCCCACGCCGTTGTGCTGGTTACCATCGGCGATCAGGTCGTTGCCGAAGCCGCGGAATCGATATCGTCCAACAGCATCGAGCCGTGGGTTGAGAAAATTCCGAGCTGCGACAAGCTCAAGTTCTCGTTTCTTAACTGCGTTGTTCTGTTTCTGAAGCTCCGGACGCTGGGTCAGCGCTTCCTGAATGGCTGATTCCCAGTCAAACTTCACTTCTGCTGTCGTTGGATCTTCCGTCGGGCGCAGGACACTTTGTTCTGATACTGGCAAACCAATTAGTAACCGCAGGCGACGTTCGGCTCCAAGGACCCCACCACCAGACTGCAGCGTGCCACCAGTCGATCCGTTTCGCACCTGAGTTCCTGTCAGCAGTCGACCAAAAAGGGCGTCATCTGCTTCCGTCTTCAGCTGGTACATTTGCTGCTGCAGCAGAACAAACTCAACTTCATCAGTCTGCCCCCCCTTCTTCTTCTCATCAAAGCGAGCCTTCACTCCCTCAAATGCATTCTTGCGTGCGTCGTATTCGCGATAGGCCAGGTAGAGGTCCCAGTAGGCATTTTCGACGTTGCTGATGTAGTCTCGAAGCGCCGTCTGGAATTCAGCATCAGTGATATCGCTGTTGACCTTGGCAATCAGCACGCCGTTGTAAACGCCAGGTGTTGACCCTGGACCGGCAATTCGGTTGAACTCCAAACCGCCTCCCTGAAGCAGCGGCTGGCGCAATTCCCCTTCAAGCCACGAGTCCCACGCACTGTAGAATGTATTCGCAGGGGCATTATTGCTGTCATAGTTTGAAACACCTCGGAGAGCCATCAACGAGCCTGTGGCTGTTCGCTTTGAAAGCTCGAGTGTGTAGTCGTTGTAATCCTGGTTGAATGCTCTGGTACCGCCAGCGAAAAAGCTGTTGTTATAAAGACGGTCGTTTTGATTGAAATTCGCACGCGCAGCAAGTTGAGCATCAAAGGCGCTCAGAGCAGCCTCGGCCCCAAACCTTGGATCTGTTTGCTGCAACTGGCGAGACACAGAGGTCGCTACCGTATCCGGGGACCTCAGAATCGTTCCACCAATATCGCGCAGCACTTTTGAATAAGATAGCCCTGTATAGAGGGCGGATGACAAAGTCATGTCCTGATAGCTAATCTTATCAGGTTCACGAAGCGCCATGGCCGAGACCGGCTTCGTTGTACCAAAGAGGTCGACTGGGACGGGCGGCGACGGGTTATCGACCTGCTTCATAATGGAATCGACTTCGCACGTGTCGTTTCCAATTGTTTTCTCGACGACTCGGTGATTCGTGTTTGCACAGCCAGCCAACAGCGCGGTGCAAAACACACCAATCGTTCGGCGGCGAAATGCCTGCCTGTTGCCCGCAAGACTCTGAAACAACCTGGCGACGGCAGTGTAGAGCATCCGGTCTGTCATTTTGGACAATCCATTTCGCGACAACTTACCGAGTCAGCAGGCATCATCCGTGAACCTGCATTCCACAAAAGGTCAATACTGACCCTGTGAGAATCGGTACCCCCAAGGGTAGATCGGCAGAATGCTATACTGATTACACCAAATCCCCGCTTCAAACCGGTTGGTTATCATGTTGCTCACGCCGAGGCCGACTTAAGGCACTCTCACTACGGCGCTTCGGCAGACTCTGCCGATTTACACATCGTTTCCACGATCTGGAATCAACAATAGTTTTGTCAGGCAAACAACACTCCTTGTCTGGCTGCCGTCCTCAGACCGGCGAGAACTGCAGCAGAATACCAGCCGACAAAACCCAAACAGACGACGCGTTCCCGGTAGGCTGTCCGGCCCCTTGTTGAAGAGCCAGTGAATCGGATAGTCTTCCGTTCCCGTGGTTCCGATCAACATTGATCGATGGTCCGTGCCTGAGCGGAACCTGCCGTCTTGTTGTCGAGTCATCGCTCTCGTTGTTGGCTTGTCTCAGGGATGAGCACATCGTGGCCTGCGGAAACTGAGTCACACTAACCACCTCGTACAGAGTTAGCGGTCCTGATCGCCAACCGGAAGCTCTGAGTCATGCCCTATCACTACGACCTCTCTGCCATGCTCGCGTCAGCGGTCAGTCGGGCCGGCTCGGCAAACACTTCGTTTGCGCTCCTGCGAGAGTTTGCGAGTGAAATTCAGACGACCTTCTCAACAGAAATCATTTACATCGCAGAAGTTTCACCGGAGGGTGTTCGACAGATTTGTTTTGCAGCGCCACAATCACGTCGCCAGGCCGTGCTGGATGAAGTCTCGGAGTTCGTTGCAGAGATTTTGTGTCAGGATCGTCGTGCCGCAGGTTCTGGATCCAGTTCTCTCAAAACTTTTTTGGCAGAGGTGCTGCCTGGAGTGCAGCTTCTGATCCTGATTGACCAGCCCACTGGAACAGAGGATTTCCAGGAGTGCGTTGAAGTTGCTGCCGACCTCTACCGTCGCGGACTCCTGTCGGTACTCAGAAAGAACTCGGCGGGGCACCAGCTTCTGTCACAGTTCCTCACGTCACTTCAGTTGGCAAGCACTCCGGCCGAGGCTCTGAATATTCTGGCAACGGACGGACCGTCTATTCTCAATTGTCAGCGTATCGCCGTCTGTGGTCGGGGCTCTGCGGCAAAATGGAAACTCCTTGCGGCCACATCGGTCGCACAGCCAAATGACAGATCAGCTGCGGCATTGCAACTTGCGGAGACGGTCGCCCAGTTTGAATCTCGTGCCTGCGCTGACAATGAATCGGCTCCGGCAGCGGTCCGGAACGCAATCAGTCAGTCATCCGAACTGGAATCGGATGTCATCGTCCGCGTCCTGCCGCTGACCATGAACGGCCAGTGGCAGAACAGCGAATATGCATTCGTTGGCGAATGGAACAGGACGCAGTTGCCGGATCAGAATCTCGTCACACTGCTCGCGCTCGCGGCATCGACTGTCCTCGATACGATCGAGCAGCGCAACGCGACATTGTGGACGCGTTTTCGCAGGCAACTGTCGCGAAAATCTCGCATCCGCAATTCTCTTCTGGCGGGCGCTATCGTACTTGTCATTCTCGCACTGCTGGTGCCTGTTGACTTCACGATTGAAGCACGCGGAGAACTGGAACCATCCATCCGTCAGTATGTCTGGGCCTCCGAAAATGGAATCGTGAGTGAGATACATCCCAACGATGGCGACCAGCTGGATGCCGGTGCCCTGATTTTGAAGCTTCGCAATGATGAACTCGCTGTGCAGCTGGAATCTCTGCAGGGCGAGATTGCAACATCGCGAACTCGGCTTGCCGCAATTGAATCTCTTCGAATTGGTCGCGAAACATCACGCGATCCGCTCCTCACCACTGAGCACTCTGAACTCACTGCCAGAGTCGAAGCACTGGAACGGCAGCTGATCTTTTTGAAGACTCGTCTCTCGAATCTGCAGGTTAGAAGTCCGATTCGCGGCAAACTCTTTGGCAGCGGTCTCAGGGAGAGGTTTCTGGGACGTCCCGTCGTTCGAGGCCAGTATTTTTGTGAGATCGCCGAACTGGACTCCAACTGGGAACTGCGGCTTCGGGTCAGCGAGGCAGATATCGATCATTTGATGACATCCGCACAGACCAGCGACGGACATCCGATGGTCACCTATGCTCTCGCAACCCGTCCGGGAGAATATGTCACGGTCCCCGTATCGTCGATTGGAAGAACCACTGAGCTTGACTCCAACGGCACCCTGTTCACGGAAGTTATCGCGGGGCTTCCACAGGCTCCGTCAGGTACGGAACGACCGGGGACTGGTGTAACGGGGAGAATTCACTGTGGGAAACGGTCACTCGGATACGTCTGTTTCCGACACGTCTCTGAATATCTCACTCAGAAGCTGTTCCTGTAACTGCGGCTCATTGACACTGGAGAAACTGGCATATGAGAATCAGCCTTCTGATGCACCGAGTTGCTGTCACCATAGTAATGGTGTCGTGCAACATTGGCATCGCCCAGCAGGAAACGCGAAGCCAGAGAATTGATGTGAAGACTCCTTTCCTCGCGATCAAAGAACAGGCACAGATTCCAGCGCTCGAAAGGGGACACCTGATACGATTGGCAGTGTCAGCAGGCACGATGGTGACGGCTGGCCAGGAGCTGGGATCTCTCGACGATCAGGAAGCAAAGCTGGCACATGAAGCCGCAATACTGGATCTGAAGATTGCTGAAGCCAAATCCAGAGGAAGCCGTGCTGTGGAAACGGCTCAGGCTTCGCTGGATGAAGCCAGGTTCCTTCTGGCTCAGGCTATGGAAGAAGCTTCGATCGCTGCACGTGCGGCCGAGGATGATACAGGGCTTCAACTGGCGAAGAAGGAAGAAGAACTTGCCAGAGGGACGCTGGAAAGAGACCGCTCCAGCCGGCAACTTTCACGTCTGAGCGTTTCAGAAGAGGAGTGGGAAAAGGTTCAAAACGACTTTGCGAAGAAGCAGATCTCCACTCAACGCGCCATCGTCGAACATGATCTTGCCGCGATGCGGGCAAAAAGCAAGGCAGCTCTCGTGTCACAACAACAGGCTGCGGTGTCTCGCCTTGAGAATCAGCTGGCCGAAGAAAAGACGCTCCGCGAACTCGAGAAACTGGAGCTTCAAAGCCTTGAAAAGTTGGTCGAGCTTGCTACCGCGAAACTGGAGAAACGGCGGCTCAAGGCACCGTTTGACGGAATCATCGTTGAGGAAAAGAAACATCCTGGCGAATGGTCAGAAGCAGGCGAAGCGGTCCTTCGAATCGTTGGACTGAAACAACTTCACGCGGAGGGTTTTGTCGACGCAGAAGAGGCTCACCTGCTGAAACCGGGACAAAAGGCCCTGCTCATTGCCGTAACTGGGGGCGGAACTCGCGAGGTCGTGGGAACGCTGACTTTCATCAGCCCTGAAGTAGATTCCAACAGGCAGGTGCTTGTCCGCGCAGAGATCCCCAACCCCGAGCTTAAGCTCCGGCCAGGATTGAGGGTCCAGCTCTGGATCGACACAAGCCCTGCGATCTCACAGTCGCAAACCAACAGATAGCAGAGAATTTCGGAGCCGCGATGAACACTGCGAAACAAGGCAGCACCAGCACTCCGCTCAGGTGGCGGCTGAGGTCTGACTTGCTGTACGTTCGCGACAGGGACAAAACAGATCACGACTGGATTATCAAGGATCCAATAAGACTCACATACTTCTTCGTGTCCACCGAGGGACTCGCTTTCCTGAAGCTCTGCAACGGTCAGCGGACCATAGAGGAGCTTTCCTGTCAGCTCGCTTTGGATTTTCCCGGAGCAGACTCTTCTCGCAGCACTCTGCTCAGGCTTCTGCAGATGGCCATTCATGCCGGCGTCATGGCAGCAACCGCGCCTGGCTACGGAAAGATCCTCGCTAACCAGAACATGAATTCCTCTTCACTCCCCGCCTGGCTCATGCTGCCGGTGCGAATGAGTCTTCGCTGGAGGGGTATCGACCCGACCCCCGTTCTTAAGATCCTGCACCCACGGCTAAAATGGATCTTTAGTTCATTATCACTGATGATCATTGTCGCAGCGGCCGGTCTCACAACTCTGCTTCTGTCTGGAAAATGGCAGCAGCTTATTACTGAATTACCGGCAATCAGCAGTTTGCTGACATTCCAGAATGTAATCTATGTCACGCTGACCGCAACCCTTGTGAAGATACTGCACGAACTGGGACATGCGCTGGCCTGTTACCATTTTGGAGGAGAATGCCACGAACTGGGTGTACTTTGGGTTCTTGTATTTCCCATCCCCTATTGCGATGTGACCGACTCGTGGACAATGAGCACTCGCAGCCATCGCATGACAATTGCATTCGCCGGCATCTTTGTCGAAATGGCGGTCGCCGTTGTTTGTGGAATTCTCTGGATTTTCAGCAACCCGGGATTACTGCACAGCTACTTCCTGAATGTCATGCTGCTGTGTTCTCTGAACACGCTGCTCGTCAACGGTAATCCACTGCTTCGTTACGACGGTTACTACGTGCTCTCCGACCTCATTGGAATTCCAAATCTGGCATCCGAGGGTCGCCAGTCTGCCGGCAGGATGTTTCGATGGCTGGCCCTGGGGTCAACTCCACCAGTGTCTTTCCGCAGCCCGGCTGCTGATTCCGCGCTGGCAATCTGGGGGATAGCGTGCGGAACGTATCGTTTCAGCGTCACACTGGCACTTGTTGTGTTCATCTATTTTGCACTAAAGCCGTGGGGACTGCAGCTCTTTGCTGCTCTGCCTGCCATATCACTGATCTGGGGCATCGTCTCTATGTTTCGCACCGAAGTTAAGTCCGCGTACAATGCGGCCATGTCACATCGCAAAGTCAGCCTGCGACTGATTCTCATAGTCACAATTATGGGCTTTCTGTGCCTGACACCAATCTCTCTTCCGGTCAAAGCGCCCTGTGTGATCACTCCGGGGAACTCAACACCAGTCTTTGTGACTGTGAGTGGTTCTATTGTCAACGCCATTTCGAGTGGTGAAAGAGTCAAAGCCGGCGACCTGATTGCAAGACTCAGAAATGACGAACTGGCGTTTCAGATCGAGGAACTGGAGGGTGAAATCTCTTTGAAGAAGGTCCAGCTTTCGAACCTTGAGCTGCTTCGCCTGAGAGATTCCTCAGCGGCTGGAGCAATCACCGCAGCAGAACAGTCTATTGTCTCAGCCAGATCGAGACTTGAAACTTTGAAAGAGCTGTCGGCTGGCCTTGAGATTCGCAGTCCTCGGGATGGTATTGTCTGGATGCCCAGGAATCGTCCACCGGAGACTCAGGGCCCCGATTCACCACAACTGTGGTCGCACTGTCCGCTGGACAAGCGGAATCAGGGTGCATGGATAGAGCAGCAAACACTTCTCTGCTGGATCGGTTCAGAACAAGACGTCCGAGTTTCCGCGGTGGTCGAAGAAGCGTCTCTTGAGCTGCTGGAAAAAGGAACATCGGCCACAGTGCGACTGTTGTCGAGTCCCGACAATCCCATTCAGGGTCAGCTTGAGGATATCAGCGGAGAAAAAATTGAATCACTCGACCGCGAACTGCTGATTCACCGACTGATTCCCACGGCCCCAGGTAACGCCATGCAGCCGGCTGAAACAAGCTTTCGGGCGACCATCAAACTGCAGCCCCCGGCAGCACAACATGTGCTTTATTCAGCCGGGGCTGTTCGCCTTGATTCTCGCCCGCGATCACTCGTGGGCTGGGCATGGCGGTTTCTCAGCCATGCGTTTGCCTTCCGCACGTGACTACGGAATGATGAAGACCAGCCCTGTAATCACACCCGCCTCAGCAACCACACCCCGCCATGACCAAGGCGGCAGTGCAGCAGTCGAATCAAATTCGTTGCAGGTGGGACAGTCACCAAGGGATGGCACACATTCGCATGGAGGCTGAGCCGCCACTCGATAAGGAAGAATCACAGTATTGAACATGAAGAGTCCGGCTGAAGAAACTTCCGTCAGACATCCCCTGGAGATTCCACAACGCTCAAGATTAGGATCTTCAAAATACAGCGGGTTATTTCGAAATGGATAGAGCATTCGATTCGGTCGCGAAACGGAATATCGCACCGGTGTGTAGTAATAGTTGGGTGAAGGGCCGCTTAAGTAGTCGATTCCGTGACCAGAGTCGGCCGGAAGTCGAATTGCCTTCGAAGAAGTTCCAATTGCCAGTTCACGGACTGACGGAAAAAGCGCCGCCAGAGACCGCTCTTCGCCGATGCCTGCCTCTCGCCCGGCAGAGACATGCACCGTATGGTGGACTCTTTTTTCGACCAGAGGTCGCAAGAGGTGAATACGGCTGTCGAGTTGACGAAGTTCGCTTAAGTAAGAGGGCTCGGCTTTTGCAACTTCGGACTTTGCATTCTCTGCATATTGCCTGTTCAACAAGATCCACGAACTATCCGCTTTCCCCAATTCCCCCAGTTCCTGAAGATAATCTTGCCCGGCATCCGCGACTTTTTCTGATTTGTCTGCGGCGGTGTCCAGCTGAGATTTCGTGGCGATTCCCTGTTTCGTGTCTTTCAGCAGCCCTTCAAGCTCATCCAGCACTTCACGTGAAACAACTGCAGACGGCTGAGCAGTGGCCTCCGGCGCATAATTGGTGATCGAAAGCACCGAAATATCAGAAGCGGAAAACTCCACACCCGCAGTCGAAGGTTTGCCTTCGAGTTTCTGGCGAGTTTCTGGAACCAGCCAACTCACCGGAACCACTGCGCAGTCTTCACGAAAAGCCTCAGAAGTCTTCGGCTTTTGCCCCTCCGCACCACTCTTCTGAAGCAAGTCACCACCGAATGATGGAGCTGCAAGTGAAGACAGACAAAGGATGAGAAGAGAGTTCTTTTTGAACATCACGAGGCATACCTCCCTGCAGACTTCTCGCTTCCAATTGTTGACAGAGTTCCTCTTATCCCAAATTGAACTGGGATGAGAACAAGAGTCTCAGTCGCCAAATGCTGAATCAAAGCGTGGATCGGTCACACTGCAATCGAATCCAGAAAGGTTGTGACCAAACAGATACCCACCTCAGAGGTTTCGACAGTTACGATCGGTCAGGTTGCAGGGATTTCACTGTTTGATTCGGACAGCAATTGCGTCCTGAGTGGATGCCCGGACCTTTCTACCGAGACTACCAAAACGGAAAAATCGAAAGAGTTTTACATCCCCATGGGTGATCAACGCGGTTATTCTCTCGTGCGGCTCTTTCTGTTGATCTACCCCCGCGATCCGAACCGATTTTGTTAGAGATTCCGTCCAGCACGATCTCTCCGCGTCGTCCAGGGATGCTGCCAACGGCCCAAGGAAAATGGACAAATGATCACAAAATTGATTTTCCAGTTCATTCGGCGAGTCTTCTCCCGCTTCTTTGCAAGACCTCAGTTGGCAACTCGACCTGTGCGATTTATGCAGCTTGAAGACCGACGCGTCTTCAACGCTTCCGTCGCGGCGACCGGAATTGATCTTTCGGGTGCAGAAACACTGACGATCAAGAACGGCGGAAATGTGGACTTCGGTTCTGGCGCCGTGCAGGCGGTCAGCCTGGAACTCAGCACGGGGACATGGACATCCGTAGATGCAGGTGTCGATCCATCCAAATATACGATCGCCGGCAACACATTGACCATGGATGCCACTCTGCTTCAGGATGGTGGCCCGTTGCTGAATGGTTCCAATATTCTTGAGATTCGTGGCTCAGATGCAGCGTCGGACCATCTCATCCTGAATCTTGACCAGCTTGACTTCATTCCAACTGGTGGAATCTCGTTCGTTGGGGGAGAAGGTGCTGGTGATAACGACACGTTAGAAATCACTGGGTACACAATCTCCGATCCGGATGCGAATTCCCAGACGGCCGACGTAACGGTGAATCACACTGGAACTGAGACTGGGTCCGTCGTACTCAGCGGCATTGGTACTGTTGCGTTTGATGAGATCGAGCCGCTAACACTCAGTGGCACTGCCGCTGACCTTGTGATCAATCTTCCAAATGCCGCGGATGCAAATGTTGTCCTGAGCGATGATGGTGTTAATGCTTCCGTTTCAAGAATCGATGGAAGCAGCTTTGAGCTGACCGATTTTGCCAATCCGACGAACTCACTGACGATCAATGACGGTGGCAATGTAAAGACCATTTCCATTCAGGGTCTTGACCCAAATTTCAGTGCTGACCTGACACTTAACGATGATGCAGGTCTCAATAATACGGTCAACTTTGAGACAAACAATACCGACCTTGGCGACGGCAACCTGCTGGTTTCCGCCGACACGATCCACATCAATCGAGCAATTCTGACCAAGGGCGGATCGGTCACTTTCAACGCAGACACGCTGGTTGACAGCGACGCCAATGGCGACATAACAACCTCCGCTGCGGCAGATAGTGGCATCGCGAGCGGTTTCATTGATATCAACGTCTCCGGAGCTGGCACAGTTGACCTGAATGGCGATTTGATCACAGAAGGGGCAGACCATTCTGCAGGTAACGGCAGCAGCGGCGGGGCGGTCACCATTGATACCGCTAATGGAACCATCGCGGTGGCGCTGATTCGCACAGACGGCGGAGATGATACTTCCAACGGTTTCACTGGTGGAAATGCTGGCTCGATTGGTATCACGAGCGGCGGAGCGCAATCAACTACACTTCGTGCGTCGATCTTCGCAGTTGAGGGAACCGGAAACACGGATGGCGTTGGTGGAAATGTTCTGTTTGCAAGTGATGCCATCTTAAACGCGAATATCGCGGTCAACGCAGGCAGTGGCACTGTCACTTTCACCGGTGCAGTCGATGCCGATGCCGCAGCCAATAATCGCACACTCGCTGTCAATTCCACCGGGGCGACTCTCTTCAGTGCGGCCGTCGGAGCAGCTCAGGCACTGGGCAGTCTGACCACAAATGCCGGCGGCACTGTCAGCCTGCAGAACGTCACCACATCCGGAATCCAGTCCTACGGTGAGAACGCCACACTCAACGGAACATACACAACCACCAATGCCGCCTTCTCTGTCGGCGGTACGACAACTCTCGCTGGCAACACCACCGTTTCCACTGGCAATGGCAATGTCACTTTCACCGGTGCAGTCGATGCCGATGCCGCAGCCAATAATCGCACACTCGCTGTCAATTCCACCGGGGCGACTCTCTTCAGTGCGGCCGTCGGAGCAGCTCAGGCACTGGGCAGTCTGACCACAAATGCCGGCGGCACTGTCAGCCTGCAGAACGTCACCACATCCGGAATCCAGTCCTACGGTGAGAACGCCACACTCAACGGAACATACACAACCACCAATGCCGCCTTCTCTGTCGG
>VFQT010000387.1_pt1 | contig 66151 bp, 48 predicted proteins | sample 3512381 | NCBI WGS metagenome assembly VFQT01 (sample SAMN10412376, study PRJNA504923) | tailings metagenome | isolation source: Relicate 2 Philex TSF3 active mining site | place: Philippines: Tuba, Benguet | collected 2017-08-29
TTGAATAGTACCTGATAGAAATTATAGTTTAACTTATCCAGTATAGAATTCTTATCATCACCTGGAAATAAATATTTTGTGTTGAAATCAGACATAATCGAATTAAACTAAAGTTCCACACTCACCGGAGCAAGTTCTCCAATAAATTTTATAGTTTCCTGGAGAAGCGGAGGCCAATCTTAAAAAAGTAACCTCAACGTAACTTGCAGAGGTTGAAAAAATATCATAGGGACCAATTGAAGATGGCGGAGGCCCGACTTGGTAAACTATTCCGTCGAAATTTTTTCCGCTCGCAGCAAAATACCTTAATGTTATTGACTCATAATTACCAAGGTAATCTGCCCAGCTAAGAGTGCTTGATGTAATTGCTGGTATTCCGATGATCCTTTTGTTGGATGTTGTCCAGTTTGCGTACATAACATTACCTTCCCCGAAGAGATAATGATTTACAGTTCCAACAGTTCCAGAAGCTGGTCCATAAAACCAGCTATCATAAGTAGTTCCAGAAATATTAATCGAGTATGATGGAGAGCTGGATGTCTGTAAACTATTGAAATTTGCAGTTCTGTTGTAAGTGACTTTACCATCATTTCTAACAGAGAATCTTTCGGTCCCAGCAGAAATTAATCTAAAAAGAAAATATGATGTTGAAGTACTAGAAGAAGAAATCAACAAAGTATCACCAGTTCCGTTGTTTATTAGATTAAGAAGTGTTGCTGGGGAGGTTGATGTGATGTTTAGAGGTACACCCAATGACATTAAGGTCGAACTTAAATTGAATTTCTGCGAGGTGAAATTCATTACGGAGCTACCAGAAGAAAATGACATGGAGGTAACGGATGTGAAAGTCATCTGAGAACCAGAGGTTATGTTCACACCAGCATTACCGGAGATATTCATAGTGGAAGCTGTGGACTGTAAAGTCATAGACCCACCAGACCTAATCTCTAAAGCATCTTGAGGTACAGTGAATAGCAAATCATAGTTGCTACCAGAAGGGCTTAGCCATCTGAATTGAGGGTGTCTATTATAATCACTAGGTGTACCAATTCCGGATGCATTAGTCTTCGAAAATTCAAGAATGGGATAGTCGTTTGTTCCATTGGTTGAAATCAGAAGTTTGGAATATGTCGGATTGATTGTCGAAGTAGCAGCCAAGGAATCGCTCAATACCACAGTATTTAAACCAGGAAACGGGGAGCTGATTACTATAGCATCCTTATTCCCGGTTGGACCTGAAATTCCAGCAACTAGCTCAAAAACCTCAGTAGCTTTAAGATTATATCCGGTATCAACCCATCCAGAACTTGTGAATTCAAAAATGGCATTATTAGAAAGAGTTTGTACCCAATAATCGCCAACAAGGATAGGATCGGAGGTTCCTCCAGAGGGCTCCGTGGGTTGAACAAACCATAGTGTCCCACGAGTACCTTGCTGACCAGGATCTCCCTTTGGACCAGCTTGACCGACGGCTCCCTGAGGACCCTGATCTCCCTGCTGTCCCTGCGGGCCTCCGCCATTTGCTACAATCGCGTCAAAATTTGAGTTAACTTTATCGATAATTACCTCCTGGGTATCACCGATATTTAAGCTTTGAATATTAAGGTTCGGCATGTTATCACATTGACTTTGTCTATATATTCAACCTAGCCAACGACCTTATATTTTCTGTATTCTGAATGAAAAAGTTGTTGAATAATTTTTACCAGATTCCATCGGGAGTTCAAATCTGTAGGATAAAGCATTTCTCCTAGTCAATTTGAAATTTGGCTCTAGATAATAGGAGTATCTTATTCTATCAGGATTAATCAAATCACCTCTCAATAACAATTCAGTGGGCGATAAATTGGTTCCTGTTTTTTTCACATAAAGATCAAAAGCAATACCCTCATAAATTGGAACTATATTTTGTTCGATGTATGCTTTAACGTCATCATCCAAATTCTCAGGATCACCAACCCCAAACTGACTAATCATATTTTCGACGAACACTCTACTGATCCCTGCATTCAAAAGGAATCTTCTTAAAATTCTATCTAACCGGATAGAGCCAATTAGGGTATTTGTTATTTCGTTCTTTTGCCAAAAAACTTCAACATCAGGATATATCCCTTCATCAAAAATAGGAAGATCGACACTCGAGAATACTGTTCCAAGCTGTCCTATTCCCGTATTTGAGGTCTGCTGATTTATATTTTGGATAGCAACAAGGGCTGCTCTTGCTTCATTGTTTATCTTTTGTATATCGGTTTCCCCTGTCGTTCTGGAGATCTCCAGGGTAATGAAAGTGTAAGCATTAACCGTATATGGTGTCTGCATCATTTTAGAGCCGAAGAAACTTTTCAATTCTTTCATACTCCTCGTACCAGCAACTGCATCGAAATTAGTGGCAGAAGTATAGAGATCATAATACCCAGGATCCCAGGAAGAAAGGAAAATCGATAAGTTCTTCTTGTCGATCGGGGTCTGACCAACGAGTGGATATACCGGACCAAGAGGAAGGTTAGTCGAAGCTTCTAATATGTTCTTACCAAGGGAAACTTTTGTATAATTTAGATTCTGGAGTACCCCAAAATCTTTTCTCTCAGGGGCAAATGTACAGTTTCTATAGCTTAGATCCACGGAGGAATATCCGGTAATAGTATCTGTCTTATCGTTCTTGTATTTGATAATCTTCCTGAATAGAGGTTCATAGGGACCCGCATATCGTAGTAGATCAGAAGAATAAGTAGATCCTCCAACGTTTATAACATATCCAGTAGGATTATTTTGTCCAAGAGTCTGTGGGCCGGAAAAATCCGAAACGGGGAAGGTTCCATTAGGTCTAAGAAGAGCTGTTGGAGGAGTTAGAGCTATCTGAAAATATGAATCTCTTTCCTCGGTAAGTTGAGTCTCGTTATTCCAAATATAGCTTTTATAAGTAATGTATTGGCTCTCGTTATTTACACGATTAGCTATCTGAGAAAGCGAAATTCTTCTCATAATAAAATCGAAGTATTTCTCACCTCCGCCTAATTGAAATACAGGATTTCCTGAATATGCACTCCTTGGACCAACCGGCACGGTAACTGGGGAGGAGAAAGCAAACGGTATTCCGAATGTATAGTTGGTACCAACAGGTCCGAACGATACTAGGTTTTGAGATCTTCCAACCGGCCAAGGGTATGTTGATGATATGTCCGGAACTGAGAAACTTCCTGTACCTGTCGGAGAAGTAGAAGCTGTAGCTCCGGTTGGATAAATTAGATTTATTTCCTCCCTTAGATCAGTGTCATATAGCGGATTAGGAATTGTGTAAATGAAACCAGGATTGGTAGTTGGCGTTACTGAGCTTCCTGATGTGATAGAAAGATCCAAAGCTGAGCTAAGCTTGATATCATCTATTGCATATAATATAGACCCAGAAGTAGCTCCTGTATTCCCAACACCTGAGTCCTTCTTTTTATCACTCAAGCTGTAAAGCAAAAGATAGTCTAAAACGGGATTTCCCCCGGTTGCACCAGTGTAACCCAAGGGAAGTGCCCGATAGTCTTTTAAAACTACGCTACATACGAATAGAACTGATTTTTGTTGTGTGTTCTCTATTATCTCATAAGAAACTGGCGATTGTATCGTAGTAGAATCTTCAGGAATAACTCTTAAGACTGCAGCAAATTTATAATCTTCAAACCCTCTAAAGTTTGGAACATATTTTTCCAAATCGTTTTGCGGGTTAGTCATGGTACTTCTTCTCTTAAGTGATATTTTTACACCTCTGAACAATGTTTCATAAAATCCAGAAGAAGTGTTATAAACAAATGGAGTAAAAAGCTCCTTTACACTATTGGAATTGATAGCATATGGTGCTGGATAATCATTAGGATCTACTGTGAAGAATGAAGAGAAGTATAATGAATCAGAGGGATCCGCACTTCTAATTTTGGATAAATCGACCTGTCCGGGGAGGTAACTATTCTGGGATGTTATCGATTCGATCGGGAATTCCTGAGGAATTCCCTCAAGCAGCATCCACTCATGTGTAAGGTACCTTGGATCTGGGGTTTCTCTCTGAAAACTAGGAGAAAAGTTTGTCGGACTAAAAGCGGGGGAAACGTTTAGTCTGTAACCGTTCCCTCTTGCATCGGTTCCTCCAAAATAACCCCATTTATTAATGTAAGGAACTATTTTAGAACGATTTGCTCTTTCTACCGTGTAATTCTCCTCCAAATACTGATATTCAGTGCTTAGCTTACCGTAATTGAAAATATATTCCTTTGTATTTGTCTGGGATAAAGCCTGAGAAGAATTTATTGACTGGATACCATAAAATCCATCAAACGAATCAAGGTTTTGTTCAGCTAATATTCCGCCTGGTGAATATGTTGTTGAAGTGTCTATCCAGGGTATTTGGGTAAATATGGCAGGAACCACTATTGAAGAAACCCCAGTAGAAGCAACCGCAAGATCCTCGAACGAATCTACGGAAGATCCAATGAATACCTGGCCAGCCCCAAGAGTGGCTTCGGAGATTGTGCCTTTATTTATTAGTACCTGGCCAGATCTGACTAGATATTTAACTCCATCTTTTATTTGACCCGCTTGATTAGGAAGAAGCTGGAAATACCTATGAAATTCCGCAGTAGGTGTAATTCCATAATCAGAAGCCCAAAAGTCAAAATCAAATTCCTTAACATCGAAGAAAGAGAAAACTCCAGTTTTAACCGTGGGCATCTCAAAAACATTAAATGAATTGTTTGATCCTAAATTTATTATTGATTTCTGGTCTAGAAGATTTGCAACCAGCAATTCTTGATAACCATTAAATGCAGTTATTCTGCCGGAACTATCAAAAGTCGGGTCGTCAACGTATCTTGTTACAGAAGCAATCTGTGAAACGCCACCTGTTATTCCCCTACCTGATTCAACTTCAACCCAATAGCCCGGCAGAATTTTATCTTTTTGTGTAATATCAAAAGCTACTCTACAAAGCGGATAATCAGTACCACCCTCAAAAGAAACTGCTCCAGTAATCGAGCTAGCATCGACACCGTTGATCTTGATATAGCCGGCTGACGAGAAAGTATTATAGGATTCCCAGTTTACAGTATCAAGTGGTGGAATAGTATTTTCAGTTCCGGGAGATGCTGAAGGGATAGAATTTAAAGATTTGTAGTAATTACCATCATAATAAACAATGGAATCTGTCACATATGAGGAGTTTGTGTTCCAAACTCCGACATAATCAAGAGTGAAGGATTCATAATCATCAAAAACAGCAACTTTAAATTCAGAGTTTAATTTAGATCCGCTTGCTTTTGTTCTGATAATAGAAGTTGAAGATGAAACAGCAGAATCCCAAACAACGTCGCTGATAGAATAGACACACTCCGAAAATGACCTTGCTATATCGGAGGTAGCACCATCAGTAGAGTTAAAATAGTGCTGGTTTCCTACATTATACGAAGAACCAGCAGTCCATCCAACTAAGGTTCCTCCAAACTCGCCAGATTTTATAAGATCATACCGGCCAGCACTTTCAGATAATGATCCATTTGGCCAGAAAACTTTGAAAACCACTTCAGTATCAAGATCAATAGCGTTCAAAAACTCTATCCCGATATTAGCCTGTCCGTTTTTAGACGGGAGTAATCCACCGAAGGATCCTAATTTTTCTCCAACTCCAGTAAAGTTGTTTAGATCTACCGATCGATTTGCTATAACTAAAGATCCATCAGATAGTTGAGTATTACCAGTAACACCAAAGGATTGTCCGTCATAGGGACCATATTTTGCATAATCGGGGGTGTTATCCAGCCAAGTACATGTAGCAGCATCATAATTTTCGAACCTTTTCAGTGAGTAGAAATTATCGGATTTGTCCGTTATATAAAACAGCTTTTGTGGTTCCAGAACGTTCGTATCATAAGATCCAGGTATCCAATTCGTACCATTTTCATAGTACAATCTTACGCCTCCCGTGCTACTCTGGTATGACGAAGTGTTTGAATTGTAATATCCAACATTATTTCTAGAAGGCTTCGGTAAATTTAGATTGTCGGAGCTGTTTCTGAACTTGTAGAAAAAGTCACCATTTAACAGAAAGCTTCCCAAATCATTCTTAGAAACATAAAAACCAAAATATCTGTTAATGGTATAAAGATCCGAATCAGGGTCGTTAAAAAGAAATTCAAGATTTAATACATTGGAAGATATTATTCCATTTCTTTGGAATCCATTTGTTACATATTCTTCAAAATCAGACTGAATAGAAGCTTCAGAGCTCAATATATAATCGTATAAAAGCTCCCCTTTACTAGTGAAAACCCCATCCTTTACACTTGCTCCGTTATAATAGGTGTAGGTGTTTAATTGAAAAGAAAAGTCAATTGGATTTTGCTTGTATCCTTGGTTATTTACTATTGAGCGGATGTATTTTCCTATATTCGTATCCTCTCTCATGTCAAAAGTTGCAACAACACTTGCATGTGGAAGAATTTTAGAATTGAAGAAAGACTGAACGTCATTAACCTGGTTTTGAAACTTCAATTCATTCATCTCCGCTACTTTACCAACTCCTGAAACTATCTGGTAACTAGTGTAAAGTGGAAGACCAGTAAATATTTCATTCGCTCCATAAACAACTTCCTGTCCAGAATTATTAACACCATAAGAAATTATAAACGGCGATGATGAACCAGGGGAAGGGATTACCTTGTATTGTTTTCCTGTTTCTATAGTTACAACATTTTGAGTATATGGGTAACTTATGGGATCGGGAACTTTAAATATTACAAAGAACTCTGGGAGCTCATCCCTTAACCACAGGGGCTGAAGATAGCTGAAATTCTCCTGGTAATTCTTATCAATCAGTGTGGATGCACCAGACCCATAGAAAAAATCATATTGGCTATCGAATTTTTCGACAGCTTTATTACTCCCATCCGTAAATTCTCCAACCTGAAATATAAGATCCGAGGATAGATTCCCCTTATCGAAAAAATTGTAGACATCGTTCGCGAAGGTTTGATTTCCAGTTACCTGAAATTTTTTGTACTTATCAGTACTTAAAGTGGGGTTAACATTGAATGAATTTAACCATACTCCGCCGCCAGAATCAACAGTTACTTTTAGGTTTCCTGTTAGTTTTGGGTTTACTCTAGTTAATCCGAACGAAGAGTTGTAGTCAAATAATTTAGGTGAAGCCATTTACTTTTTCTTTGGATATCTTAATATATTTACCTTATCCTAAATTCACGGTAGTTGATGAGAAGTTAGGTGAAGATAAAGTATCGTTTTTGAATTTTCCGGTTACCTGTACATCGAAAGAGAACGGACTTTGATTTCTAACCTGGATGTCTATTCCAACCTTTTTGGTGTAAGACACGTTTGTTGGATTTCCGTCTGCTCTAAATCCTCCGATGTATCCAAGTTTATCATTTGCACGGAATTGGAAAATCAAAGGAACATTTATTGAATTGGCCTGACCTGTCTGGACATATTTAGATGCCAGCTGCGTTGAACCCTCTACCTGGATTGAAGATGCGGTTGGAGGTCCAAGGAAAAGATAGGATCCGCAGGTGTACCTTCCAATTAGATATTCGTCATTGTCAATAAATCCAAGTTTATTTGGATACATCGAATCCTCTCTAGAAGCAGTTGCTCCTTGTACAAAATCGGTTTGTGCTGGTTGATACCCAAGCTGTGTTAGATATCCAGGTACAGTTTGATCAACATAGAAATAGTCAGAATGTCTAAAGTAAGGATAAACTACCACACCACCAGCATAATCAGGTTTAACCAGAGCAGTAAAATCTAGGCCAGTTGATAGTGCGGGATGGTCTTTGTGAATACAGAATTCGCTTAATGTCCCATTTCCGGTTCCAACATAGCTTCCAGTCGTTCCAGTTATACCACCATTCCAAACGTTAGCATTTGTACCAGATGCGGTAGGAACGCTAGCTACTGTAGGGTCATAAGGTAACATCTGACTACCGTTTCGTGGAAGCCCGGAAGAATCTCCAGTATAAACATATGCAGCGGAAAAAGCTGAAGGGGTGATATAAAGATCAGAATCGAACCCGACTGATTTCCATCTCGGATAAACAAACTGACTGTTTGAGTTACCTGAAGCGTAAGGCGGTGCTTGTCTATAGAGTGTTAAAGATTCATTATCAGCTCCACCGGTTGAGCCAACAGGGACAATATTAGCTGTAGTTAGCGAGGTAATCGAGATTGGGGTTTCTCCATATCTCAAATTGGTACTATATCCAGTCGGGAGTGAGTAAGTTGTGCCACTTCCGGCAATAGTATCTAATCCACCGGGCATTATCGATGCAAGCTCTAATAGTCCCGCAGAAGTATTTGTTATCTGTATCTGGTAAACAGTAGCAGCTATTTTACCTGCGTCTGTAGTTGTAGCAGCGCTAAAAATCTGATTGTAGTAACCAGCGTTAAGATTTATAGTGGATCCATTTGTTACAACTTGTGAATTTCCTGTGCTATCTACAATATAAACTTCCAACGTTCCAGTTGCTCTCTCAACAACTGCACGTATTGAATTAAGTTGATCCTGAAGCTCTGTGATTTTTTGAAATAAGTCAAGCGGAGAACCAGCAGAATCGTAGAATCCGCTTAGAACCGAAACTGCATCTAAATAGAATGTCTTTCCGCCAACAGCAACCTGTTTTGAGAGAAGACCATCAATTCCTTTCGAAGCCAAATCCTGCTGGATAGCAAGTACCGCTTCGTCTCTAAGGTTAGAACTTACATTTTGGGTTGTGCTTTGTGTGGATGCATCTGCTGGAAAAGATACGATAACAGATTGCGAATAGTCTGAGGTAACAGGATTATCTGGCCATCCAGCTTCAGAAACTGACTTAATTCGGATCTCTACTCTCTCACCTTTTGTTATTGGGATATCAAGTTGATTGATGTTATTAGCATCCGCATTATCAGTATCCTCCGGAGCCCAAACATAAGTTCCTGTGTTTGGGTCATATACCTTTTTCCTAATTTCAGTTTTTAGCTCATTCCAGTTAGAAAAAGCTCCAGTCTTTTGCTGTCCGTTGTTATCTATAAAATTAATCTGCTGAATAGCAGGTGCAGCACCACTTTCAGAAAGATATCTATACTGAATAATGAATTGGATTACATTTTGTGGACCAGTAACTTGGCTCTGCTTAGCTGGTGGAATAGCCCAAAATCCCCTCACCCTATACTTAGGTTCAACCTTTAGTTGTGGATTGTTTTCAGACAGGGATGTTATATCCGAAATTACGGAAGAAAGCAATTGTTGCTTTTGTGTTCTTTGCTCGGTCAAAGAATTCAAATTAGCCTGCAGTGCACTAGTGTTTTGATTTCCAGATGTGAGATTAGCAGAAGTTACCGCTGATATACTCCTAGTACCATTGGTGGTGAGAACGCTCGGATTAGAAACAGAGTTTATATCAGTTCTGCTTTTTGCAATAGAATTATCTAGTTGTTGAATTTCTGATTGCAAGGTAGATTTTAGAGCAACCTTTTCACTCAATGTTTGCGCATCGGTTCCTTCAGTTAATTGAGTGTTAATTTGAACTACCTTAAAATTGTCCTGTGCAAGGGTTGGAGCATCAGGAACCAACCCACTAATAGCATTAATTTTATTCTCCTTGGCCATACCAAGAAATATCTGACCCAGATCTGCGACAGAGGTTAGATAAAATTGTTCCAGTGTTTGTACACCCGAATCGGTATTGATCCTAAGCTCGTTGCTGAAAAATACAATACCAGTTGACCAGGTAGATCCAACTATGTTATAATTGTCATCTATTTGTTTAAAGAAAACACCTTGTCTTTCATCGAATCCTACATTGACTTGAATAAGTCTTGGACTAAGCTGGGCTGATGATAGAGTAAGATTATCGCTGCCGATTTGTATTGGCTGATATCCCGATGTTCTTTTCAATTGAACTGATGTCTCCTCTATATTAACAGCGGTAATTTGATATCTACTTCCATCTCTGGTTAAAAGTGTATCACCGACTGCTAATGTTCTTCCGTTTTGAACGTTCGAGGTAGTGTCTGTGTAATTTACTGAAGTTAGCTTGTAGTTTCTTCTTGTCTCTTGTACTTGGTTTCCGTTAGAGTCAGTTATTGTTACAATATCATCAAAAAATGAGATTACTCCGAAAGTTCCTTTGTTTCTGATAGTTCTCAAGGGGAGATCCAGGTTATCCTCATCTACAAAGTAGTCTATTCCAGCATTGATAAGCTCGTTCGTAAATGCTTGCTCGGTTAGATCGTTTCTTCCTTTCAGGGTTTGATCAAAGAAAGCCTTTTTCTCGTCGGTATTTGTATTTGCTATGATTCTTTTAACCCTTACCCTATCAGCATCGTCCGGAACTTGACCGGTTACATCTATGGAAATATAAAGAAGCGGTGTTAGAAAACTTTCAAAAAACCAATTATCTCTAGTCGCAAATGTGCTGGGTACCTGTAAATTTTGAAGTGGTGCTGGATCCTTGATTGGTTCAGCTCTATAGATTTGACTGTAGGTCCCATCCGGATTTCTTACAGTTGCAAAATTATCGCCAAGACCTGCCAAAGACTGTATGTTAGAATCGAGTCTTTCTATTTGGCTTCTTAAATACCCATAAGCAGGTATGCTAGCTAGAGAAGGAAGACCGGTTTCGTCCAATAACTCTATCTGAACATTCTCGTTAGTTGATGTAGCAACCTCATTTAATCCATTGATAATTTCCAATGCATTTTTTTGTAGCCTTAAAAATTGAGCTACTAGTGAACTTATTGAGTTTTGTGTAGAAGACATCTTATTCTTTTATTGAAATTTTAACCATTGTTTGTTAAGCTCTTACCTATTATGTCGACCTGGAAAGTTAGGTTCTGTTCGTCTACGCAGACAATCTCCAATACAGGCATGTAATCGTACGAAGAAATATCACCATCGACCAAAGAAATAATAAGACTAGAATATGCCACTCCGGTTGGATTAGCTATTGGGTATTTACCAACAGCATTTGTTAAGAAGGTGATGTTAAAATCACCAGGATAAACCTGATCACCAAAGCCAAACTTAAAACTTTGACCCTTTTTCCAATTTACAGCAGAATCGTCAATTCTAATTACTAAATCCGATGTCAAAGAAATTGGAGTTCCGTTGTTAACGTGTTTTACGTAGTTACCGAAGGATCTTAAAGCAATTATATTAGGAGAAGAGTTTTGTAGAGTTACCACGCCGAGATTATTTCCTATGTTATAATCTTGGTTCTCGTTGTTAATAATAAGCTGATTCGGAACCGATCTATCAACAGAGATACCGGACCCCTGTTTAATTAAGTCAAGGTTGTAAGATACTTCAACGGAAGTCTCGTTGTTTATAAGAGCCCTTATCAACTCATAATTCTGATTGATTAGACCCATCACGGCCTGAGTGTTGTTGAACAAGGCCTGATTAGCAGCTAGTGCGGACTCCAAAGAATTTATTCTTCTGTCTAACGTTAAAGAGGTATCCGAAGTTAGAAGAAGATTCTCCATTTGTGTGATTCTATCCTGTAAGGAAATGTAGCTAGCAGCATTGTTATTTATTGTACTCGATGCATCTTGTAAAACATTTACAGCATCCATAAACATAGTCAATGAAAATGGCGAGTAATCGTTAATTGCCTGCTCTACTCCGGTTTGATCTATATCAACATCAAATTTGATGTTGATCTTAAGTCCATACGAGTTACCATTTAATTTAGTAACAATGTTTGGTTTGTACTTTTGGAAAGTTGGGATGCTATAGATTCCGCTGCCTGTTGTTTGAACGTCATCTAGGAATAAAACTCCGTATAGATTAGTAGCAGAATCGGTAGGATCTGCTGGATCGTAAACATCATAATAGACAAGAACACAATTGAATTCAAAGTCCTGGGAAAGAGATGTGGAATTGAATTCTTCAAGTGTTGAAATTGATGCATCATCAACAATTTGTTTGTAAGAATCCGGATCAAAGTCAATTCCTATTGAATCAAGCCTTGTTCTTACATATTTTTGGAATCCAACACCAGCAGTTGCTCCAGAGGAAGACTTCGATAAAATTAGCGAAGTTGGGTCTGTAAAAGTGCTATCTGTAAAATAAGTATTTGCAGTATCTCTGGGTGTATACCAATTACCACTACCAGTGGATCCATTAGTAGTGTCTTCGAAAGTAACACTAGGTGAGCCTAAAACATCATCATCAAATATCGCAAGATTCGTTAATCCGCTAGGATTGAGCTCATCATATGATCTTCCAGTTAGATATTCATCATCCAAAGGATCTGCTGGATTATTGGTCCATTGATAATCCGGATAGTAGTTTTGATCAACAACATTTTTAAATAGAACAGTGGGCGTATTACCATCCTTAGTAGGAACGAGAACATAAACCTCAGAATATGTGTTATTATTGTTTTTGACAGAATTTACGATGTCCAAATTTCCAACGTATTGAACTACACGGTTGTAAGTAGACCCGGTAAGTCCGTAAGATCCAGTTCCACCCGAAGGATCTCCCTCAACATATCTTTTTTGTGTAACTGGTAATCCATTTACTGTAACAACAGTATTTTGGTCCAATGTAGGGACTACTTGACTGGAAGATGCTGGTTGGAATCTAATTCCTCCCAATTCTTTAAGCCATTTGAAGAATACCCTCTCAGAAACGTTTTGTTTTAGACTAGAATCATAAGCATCAGAACTTAGAATCGTTGTTTCCAGATTCAAGCAATAGCTTTGAAAACTTTGGGAGAAGTCAATATTGGCGTTTCCTGTGATGATGTTACCAGCTCCAGTTGCAAGGTCAAGGAATGCACTATCTGGGGCATTAAGTTTTAAGCTATTACCCAAAGGATCTCCCGAGTTGATCTCCGGTATGTTCAGTAGTGCAAACTTAGAAAACTTAAATTTGTTTACCGAATTATTAAACGTAAAAGACAAGTCTTCTGCAGCGGAGGAAAAAGCATAAAATGTTCCACCCTGTACTTGAAGAGGTCTTATAAATGGGGTTTTTGCCATTTATCTCTATATTTTATTAAGTCCAAGACATATTTGTAGCAGACAGAACCACCCAAGAACCTTCCTGACTACCCGTTCCTTGACCAACTCTCGGCTCCCATTGAAGCTGGATTGAAGATTGATAAGGTCTGTTAGCATCAACTGTGATTCCGGTTGAAGGAAATTGGCCGTATCCTGAAACTGTATTAAATCCAGTGTAATTTGATCCTTGTACCCCGGTTTGGATAGATCCTGCAGATGCTTCGGTATTGATAATTGTAATTCTTAATCCAGCAGGTAAGTTTGCTGCGGTTGCACCAGTTGTTCCAACACTCATGTAGAATCCACTTGAGCATTGTGCGTAAATGACATCTTCCTGCCCAGTGATATAGTATGGATTTGAGATTGACGTTGCTCTACCTCCTCCACCACCGGTTGCGGAATCTGGGAATGCAGTACCAGCAGTTGCACCGCTTGCTCCAATAGAGTTTTGACTAGCAAAGTTACCTAGTGGACCAAGAGTGGTCAAAGCATTCAATGTGGTCGCACCACTGAATGTAGAAGTCCCAGAAAAGTTTGAAGTACCAGATTGAGTTAAAGTTGATCCAGCACCAAAGGTAATTGTTCCGCTTGCGGTTAACACCGTTGTTGCTAAACTTGCAAACGTTCCAGCTCCAGCAGAATTGATCTGGGCCAGGGCTGTACCACCGCTAGGAACGATAATTGAATCGAATTTACCAGTCTTTGCAGAAACTCTTCCTGTTGATGCACCGGTTAGATCTATAATTCCATTCGTAGTATCTAAACCAAAAACAGTATCAAAATTATTGATCCAGTTTTGCAATAGCAAAAAGTTGGAATTTATTGTTGTTCTTGATCCTGAAATAGAATCTGATCCTAGAATGGAAGTAGTATTTACTGTCGACATCTTTTTAAAATTTTTTTCTTCCTGTGTATTTTGGAATATATATCACATCATTTTCAAACACCGAAACATGTATTTAGGGAATAATTCAGTTATTCACACAAATCGGAATAAAAACAAACATTCTCATCATAGGGAAAACAAATCCGCACAGGAAGAGGTGGAATTGTACAGCACTTATCAGCAAGAAATTTGTAGGACAAAACAGGGATTGGCTTATCAATTTTATGATTAGTCCAATAATTCTATCATTTATCTAAAAAACCAAGCACCCAACTTAAAATAAAAATAAAACATGACCGAAAAAAGCAAATTCTCAATAACTCTGTCAGAGGAGCAAAAAATTGCCAAGGGACAAATTCTTTCCCACCCATTTAATTTTATCATGGGAAAGGCAGGAAGTGGTAAAACCCTACTAGCAGTCCAGATTGCTTTGGATAAACTTTTTAAAAAGGAGTGCGAAAAGATTGTAATTACGCGTCCTACAGTTTCGAACGAGGATAATGGATTTTTACCAGGATCATTGGAGGAGAAAATGGAACCTTGGCTAGTCCCAATCAGATCCAACATGAGGAAAGTTTATGCAAGAACCGAGCATCTAGAAAGATTGGAAAAGGATGAAATAATAGAGCTAGTTTCACTTACACACTTTAGAGGTAGAACCTTTGAGAATGCAGTAGTTATTGTTGATGAATTTCAAAACCTGACCAAACAACAACTGGGGATGGTCCTAGGAAGACTTGGTAAGAATTCAATCATGATTCTTTGTGGAGACGGCCAACAAGTAGATTTGAAATTCAACAACGATTCAGCAATTCACGAGGTACCCAAACTCAAAGACTCCAAATACGTTTACACGGTTGGATTGAAAGACAACCACAGACATGCTGCTCTCGACGAAGTTCTAAGGCTCCTTTATTCTTACAGTTAAAGAGGGTTAAAAGTAGCATCCGGATTATCTGGGATGATGAGTGCAGATCCAAACGGAACCATATTTTGTAGCATGATTTGTTTCTGCTGCTCGGTTAGGTCTTTTCCTAACTTGTCATACTCAGATCCAAATCCTACAAACGGTTGAATGAATCCATAATCGTATGAGTTGACAAATAAAGGATTTGGATCATCAGGTCTTGGTATTGTCTGATCTACTACTTTAACAAATGCTGGCTTGGAGATTTCATATACGTTTCCTGCGCAGTCTTCCACACTGTTTTGAATTGTGTAATATCCAGATTGGGTAAACGTATAGATAAAATAGTCAACATTGATTACATCCAGGAGTACCTCTCCAGTAGACGAATTGCTTAAAACCCACCTATTATTTTTCTTCCCAAAAATCTTAGAATCATAGTTATTCATAAAAATAGTGGAAAGCAAAGGAACAAAAATATCCGAATCCGAATTGTGCACATCAACCCAATTCCATGCTGGTGTACCAGCTCTAGATATAATATTTCCAAGATCTATCCCAGTTCCTGGCTTATAACTTTCCAGAAGGGACACGAAAGATCCGGTTGCTGGAGAATACGGAAGGTTGCTAGGACCTGTTCCTCCTGAATTAGATCCAGCAACAAACACATCAAGATCGATATCTACACTGAATTTGAGTTGAGATTGATCCCCAGTATTTCCCACGGAAAATGTAGAAAATTCATCAATATAAGTACCACTGACATTTCTTTTTAGTATGGCATTTCCACTCCCAGTTAATCCAGGAGTGTATGGATAATATAAAGAAAGATACTGGTCCCCTGAATCTACAACGTCACTCTGATCTGTAGTAGAGACCAAATAAGGACTCGAGTAATTTTCATCCAGGAATTCATAAGTTGAAATTGGCGAATATCCCCCGCCCGGTTTAATAGATAGAGTTAAAATATTTAAGCTTCCAGTTGCCCCTGAAAAACCATCAGAACCGCCGGAAGGAACTATAGCTCCATTACCAGTATAAAGTGCATTCAAATAATATTGATCGCTGGATTTAAATCCTTTAACGGTGTTATACCAAGAATAATAAGCTGAAGCGGTAGATCCCGTGTTTTGAATAAATGCCCCAGTAATACCATTTCCGTTTATGTCGTTTAGTATGAAATAGGGGAAGGAGTATCCGGGAGAGGGATGGCTAAGCGAGATCTGATTAGAGCTAACCGAGTAAGTGGAAGTTCCAGTCAAAAGATATGTTGCTCCATTTTCAAGTGAAGTAATCCCGTCAAGAAAAGATGTCCCCGACCCGGAAAGACCAACGGTAAATCCAGTTCTTAATGATAGAGAGGAATTTAGATCGATAACAGAACCACTGTAGTCATAATAACCAGTCGCCGATTGCTTAGCTGAAAATATAAATTCAGGAGAGTATGGAAAATCACTTTGCCCGGTCCATCCATTTTTCAAAGTAGAAAGCCCACCTAAATAATTAGAGGTAATTCGAACTGACCCTTTAGAAACTGAGAGGTCAACCTTGCTGATGTTTTCCGGGGTAGAAAAGTTGGCATTGATTACACCCGTTGGATCGAAGCTACCACTAGCCCCTGGGAAATATCTGAAATCCTTCAGGCAGAACTGAGCAGAAAGAGCGTTAGTTTGAGAAAAATCAATGTCTCCATAGCTAACTTTGTTACCAAGGTCGATGTCTAATTCTGCAACAAATATTGCTTCTCTATCTTCAAAGAATGAGGTATCGGGAAGATAAATTCCACTGGTTGCACCCGTAGCTGCATTCAAAATCCAAGGATAATCAAAAGAAGCTGTCAGACCAGGGGTTGCTATATTAGAAAATCCAACAGGACCCCCGGTAGGACCAGTAACCCCGGTAACATTCATCAATGCAGCACCAGGATACTTAGAGGCAAAGACAAATTCAGAGAACTCTATAAACTTCTTGAATGTACCAACAACATAAAGTGAAGAATTATCCAAAGAAGGTAAAGCTTTGTAAACCTTGGTTTCAAATCCTCTAAATGGTATCACAGATTGTACCTGTCCGCCGTTATTATAAAGAGCAACAAAGCCAACATTAGCAGTTCCTCCTGTAGAATCAGTAGGATTTGGATTAGTCAAAGAGAAGGATGGGGATGTGCTATTTAATTCTCCAAAATCAATTGTTGACGAGCTACCAAATCCAGTGACAACATTCAAATCTCTAAATTTTGAAACTGAAGTAACTTCAAAAGAACTTGTGTCGACAAGCCAACTAGAATCAGGTATTAGTTTTCTAATATCCTGGTCTTCCACCGGAACTATCTGTCCCTTATCCCAATAGTCTTGAGTTCCAGCACGACCATTTGCTATATCCTTAAAGTCAGTCTCTAAGAAGAGATTCCTTGGGTCCAATCCTGGGTGTTTATCCTCTAAATATTTGTTATCGTATGGTCTCCAGGAAGGGTATTTCCAGCTATACTTATCAGCTTTCGGGAGTCTTGCAGTATCGGTGGTTCCGCCAGATGTTGTGTAGGAATAGTCAATAAAATTCCATCCTGTAGTTCCCTCGTATTTGGAAGTAGCATAAATGTGAGGAATAACATAATCAAACAAAACTACGTAATTACCAGCAACTAACCAAAGGTCCTCTTTGTAAGCGGTAAGACTTCCTGATGTTGATTTTTCATCGACAAGAAGAATAGAGATTACCCTGTCATTGGGTAATGATGAATTACTTGATGTATATTGGGTAAAACTATCACCATTAAAATGGTAAAATCCAATAGTGCTGGATGATAGAAGGAATGGGTTACCGGCTCTGAAGAATACATGTCCATTTTTCCTCGAAACTACCTTGGTTACACCATCACCGGAACCAAAGGACCATGTATAAAATTTATTTCCATCCCAATATGATATGCCGTTTTCCGTACCTGCCCAATAGTTCCCATTTTCATCAAAAGAAACAGAGTAAACTGAATTTCCTCCAATGCCAGAGGTATATGAATTTAGCTTCTTTAATTGTGGTATGTAAAGACTTCCGTCATTTAAAGTAGAGGTATCAAGCTTCCCTGGTGGGATAATTTGCAAACCATCGTTTGTTGAAAGATAGTATTCAAATACGTTACCTCCCTGCCCTTTGGCAGTAATCTCATAAATGTGAGGCCAGGTGTAACCTGGAGAAACCTCCGACCAAGTTTGTGATATTTTATCATACTTCCAGAGATATCCCCCAGTAACTCCAATATTTGCAGTTCCACCTGTACCAGCTCCACCGTTCAGGGGGGAAATAAAAGCAAGTACCTCCTCTGCATAAGGACATGCATAAATAGTTGGTGCCTCCCAGTTTGAAGAAACGTTTATCAGATTTCCAAATTGACTTATATCCCACGAAGAGCCAGTTGCTGCTTGTGAACCCTCAGCAACAAAAACTAAATCCTGAGACAAAGATGCAGTTACCGCACAGCCTATCCATTTTTTGTCTTCGTTGTCGATCGAAATCGATCTTGTATCCAGAAAGTATGGCCCATTAGCGGGTACCACAGAATTCTGTGAATTGTAATAACTCCAAGAAGTACCATCGTATTTGGTTAAATCTCTACCTACAGCCCAAACATCCCCAGATGAATCCAGCTTTGCGTCATTAATGTATAAAAAAGTAGTTGGCATTAGACTATTTATCTTTAATTAGAAAATGGAGTTACCATAATAAATACTGGTTCCATTCTCGTTATAATCTAGGTTGGTTAAATTTAGAATCGGAGGAATTCCTATACAAGATGGCTGAGTAGATCCAGAATAGTTATAGAACACTGGGATCAAAGAGAGCCCATATGTTGAATTTAATGTCTGTGTATTATCGGCCATCTCAACGTATGTAATAGATCTATCTTTTACCTCCATCCTAATTCCACTATAGTTTGCTGGGGTACTTCCAGGGTAGATATTTAATGTTGAATCTGCAACAAATTCTATACTCCCGGTTCCGCCAGGAAGAGATGATGCTGCAATGGCCGAATTAAGCATAGATGCTACACCAGACTTAGTAGTTACATCTTGCATCGTATAATAATTACCACCGTTTTCGCTTCCAATTCCAGAATTAGCATCGAGATCACACGTAATTAAATAAGAGCTGCCCCTAACAACAGACATTCTGATTTCTATGCTTTCACCAACAGCTCCTAGAGAAGACAAATATTGGGGTGAATAAACTATTGGATTTCTACCGCTGCTAAATGCAGAGGTTGGATAAATTATCCCATAATAAATTCCCTGTGCAGAGTTCAACTGAGGATAGATGTTGTCCAAAACAGATTGTACCAGAGAGGTTGTCCAGTTTTTACTGGTTATAAGATTTGTAATATTACCAACACTTCCATCGTCTGCAAAAAAAAGTTTTTTTGGACTAATACTTGGTGTTAGATACCTTCCGACTAAAATTTCAGGATTACCTGAGCCATAAAGAGCATCATCAACCAAGATATAACCAGGAACAGTTGATACACCAGCGGTTAAAAATTCAGGTTTTCCAGTTAGTCCAGTTAAAATCAGATAGGTTTCTTCCAAATCCGAATGGAATCCATTCACGGATGTTCCATAGCTTGCAAAATCTATCTCATAAACATAAGAGGCTGTCGGATATCCAAGTGAGGAAGCTAGAGTTCCAGCGAAAGACACGTCAGCGTATCTTTGATATGGACCAGATGGCGCTTGTCTATTTAAAATACTCATCTCTTGAGCTCCAACTTTAGAAAATGTAATATTTTTCGTAACGGTATCTGATGTAAAAGAATTAGATGCTTGAAGTGCAATTGAAACATTCACCGAGGTACCAGCAGGATCACCGATGTTTGCACCAGGTACAATTTGCCAGTTATTGTAAGTTATCGAAGAATTCTGGGTGGATGCAAAACCGCTTCCTCCTGTGGTCCAAGACCAACCAGTAGGTCCCACCGGTAAGCCAGTAGAGGTATCAGTAAACGACACACTCTCAGACATCTTAACACTTGCCAGACTGCTATCGAAAGAAGCTGTTATAACCGGAGGATTCACCACGATCCCACTTGTACTAACAAAAGAAGCAGAAATACCAGCATCATCTGTGATAGTAAGTGAAGCAGTATATGACCCCGGACTTGAATATGTAACAAGGGCAGTTGCACCTGTTGCAGAGGAAATGTCTCCTCCACTAAAGCTCCATAATCTTTCATAAGGAGGAACACCTCCAGAGGTAGTGTCCGTAAAGAGAACAGATTGTGTTTGGTAGATACTTATAGTTGATGGCATTTTCTTATATCTTTTATGGTCCGGTAGCTACTGTGAAAGAAACTGAAAGAGGCGGTGGAGCTCCAGGCACGGATGCAGGAGTTGCCCCAGTTCCACCAGTTGCTGCAAAAGGAAATATCGAGATACTGTCTGGTCCGCTTGTTGTTAAAGTTGCAGTTGCTGTAGATGGTATTACACGATAATAAAAATTAGTGATGTGAGAATCGCTAGAAGAATTCAGCTGACTGGCTGCTGATCCAAGTGTAAGATAAGCAGTCGATCCAGTTCCCCCGGATGGATCGAAAGTTACACCAATCGGGAATGGAAAAGTTTCATTTCCAGTGCTTACCTTGATGTTATCGCCAGGCTTGGCTGAGTGTATTTCAAATCCCCCTAGCCATCCATTCTCATATTCAAAGTCGTCCCAACCATGAGCATAGGCATTATCCCATGATGACCCAGTAAACGTGTCCCAGATTAAATTTTTAGTTCCAAAATATTTAAGGTTTGCCACAGGTAATGAATCATTATCCGAGGCTGGATCCCACGGAACGTATTGTGTGCTTCCCGTTACACCTCCACTAAGTTGGGTGTCAGCACTTACAAGATTTAAAGATCCAGTTATAGAAACGGTAAGTACATCACCATTTCCTATATTTCCGGTTGATGTGTCTGCGACTATGTTTATTGTAACCGGATTTGCTTCGGAGTCAAAAGTCTGGGCAAAATAATCAGGTTGTGTAAACAAAGAGTTTATTTCCTGTATTATAGAATTCGCCGTTGATTGCAAGTTAGAGCCAGACGAAGTAGCCCCGATAACTCTATTGTTTATTGAAACAGAGATGCTTCCTCCTCCAGTAACTTCCTGCGAAGGATAGCTGGTGGGTAGAACATAATAAGCTGTTCCACCAGCGATAGATCCAGTCCCAGAGGTAGCACCAACACCAGCTTGGACACCAAGTATATAAGGAATTTGGAACGAATACCCAGTAGCTCCGGTCGGGATTGTTATATTCCAAGATTTATTTAGATCTGGAATCGAACCAGAGATGAAAACCTGATCCCCTTCGGATAAACCATGTGGCTGTGAAGTAAAGACGTTTGCAAAGCCATATTGACTTCCAGAAATTAGGAGTGAATAAACCTTAGTGATTGTTAAAATGTCTTGTGATATTTGTATATTACCTGAAGCCCCTACTGCAGGTACATCTTTTAAAACCTGAAGTTGCTGCCCATCAATTCCGTTATTACCGTAAATAGCAAAATCCAAAATAGCATCAGGGATTTGTTTAGTTACTTCATCTATAGTTTTACCCTCAGCTGGATATTCCCAGATAGACTCGTAAGAATCCCAGTCTCGAACGGTTAGATCCCAAGCATAAACTTCATTCTCTCTATATCTAGTCCAAGCATCGATACTGACGGTTCTTGGGGATACTGTGATTGCTGATTTACTTATCTTTCTATTCTTAAAATTGAAAGCATCGTAAAGATAACATGTTACATCATATTCGCCGGTGAAAGGCAAGAAATGAGCAAGACGGTAGAAATCTACTGCGTATCCTCTATGAGAAAAATAATAGCCCGATCCAACCTGATTTTGTGATTTTTCAATTATCCATTCGATTTCATTATAAGCTGAAAAATCAATTGTTGCCCAAGTTAATGCTTTTTGTGAGCTTGTGAATTGGGGAAGAGTTAAAGAATCCCAAGACATTCCCATCTCGTTCCAATCCCAGGTATCAACATCCAATTCAAGAACTACTGGCATTCCTATAGGAACCGCGCACTCCGGAGAATTAAGATTATCACCCAAGTTAATAACATCACCATCCATCTTTAGCTCATAAAAGTTATTTATGGCATCCAGCATAGATAAATTTTGTGAAGCGGTATATTTCTGTCCGTTTTGTAGAGGAGGAACTATGTTTCCGAAATCAGATACTGATGCATCGGAAATTGCAATACTGCCGTTTAATTTAGTCGGGTTTATGCTGGAATAATAATAGTAAGGACCAGTAGCTTGCGGATTGACATCAAAGGTAATTACGCCCCCTGTTGCACCGTTATTTGTAATTCCAACAGGATCTACCTGGGTGAGTCCAGGATCTTGAGTTATATAAAAATCAAAATCTGGAGTGAGTAGACTGAAATTATATCTCTTACCTCTAGTTAGTTCAATAGATGGATTAAACTGAGAGGAATTAGAAAACTTAAAAGCATCTCCAGTTCCTCCTACAATTTCAACATCCAAATCTTCCACATTGAAGTAATTCATCGGCGACTGGATAGAAGTTGTGGTAGTTCTTATTCCAAATGCTCTAAGATCTTCAATGAAACCGAAATCGGGATTTGTCTTAAAAGTTATATTGTTGCCTGACTCAACATCACTTCGATCAACCGTGTCTGTCCAAGCTTTCGTGTTGTAAATATTGTAGTAGACTCCTTCCCCTGTGATATCAATTATTCTTGCATTTAATGGGAGATATGATTGTTTAAGTCTTTCCTTTAGTGCAAAAAGTTTTAAAAGGACCTCCTCTTGTGTGAATGCAAAAGCTTCAGGTGTTATCGGATATCCAAATTCATCAACAAGGGCTGAAGTGGTGTTTATATCATAATAAAGGCCAAATAAAGATGTTTTTTTATAGGTCTTGGATGGAATAAGTGTATTCTCTGAAGAAACATCAAGAACATACTCCCCGCTTGAATTAGGTCCATAAGTTTGTTCCAGCCTATACTTGCCACTATTTTCGTTATCTAAAACATCCTGGATAAGAACCGTTTGGTTTGGTGTTTTGGTGTTTGTGTATCGGTCTAAGAAAAGTTTAGTTTCCTGTAGAGGTGTCAAACTAATCTGGTTATAGTTCAAATTAAGCCAATATTCCTTGATTCTCAGGTCCTGGTAACCAAAGAATTTCAAAGCACCAATTAAACCCTTATAGCTTCCAATATAAGGGAAGATGTCTTCCCCTGCAACCATAAGCTCCTTCCTTTTTTCATTGATTTCAATGTAATTGGGAAGTGGCTCATTTGGATCATGCTCTCTAAGAATCCTTGAGTCCTCGTTGATGAAAGCACGTCCCAAGTTCCTATTTAGAACATCTAATCTTACGTCAGCACCAATTATTTGTCCATAAAAATCAATTTCAGCTATCTTAGAGATAGTAGATCCTGTGATGTCCTCTATAATTAATCTTCTCTGATAAACCTCTGCACTTTGATCTGGTCCATTTATCGCAATATTTAATTGGAGAGCCTTAGAGGGGGTTGCTGCTTCTAGAGTGTTAACATATCCACCAGAGTAGTAATCGCTTACATCCTGTATTACAGGAATTGCTATATTTTGATAATTAACAATCGATGGATCACCCCCGATATCAGGGTCATTCTCTACAATATTGTAGGTAAAGATTATATTTGAAACATCAACATTTCCGTAACTATCATTTTCCCAACGTGTTCTCCAAAGTGGGCTTCCGGTTGCTCCCGTACTTCCAGTGTGTGGATATCCGAGAAACATAGATGATGTAGCAGTATCTTTAAATTGTTGGACTACAAAAATTTGTTCGTTCTCGTAAAGTCCAGCCGATACTGGTTCAAAGTAGATATTTCCTCTAAAGTAACCACCAGGAAGATCTTGCGAAACGGTTTCACAGTAAACCATATTTCCATTCGAAATGGATGTAGGACCTACACTTCTTACAAGATTCAAAGTAATGATTCCAGAAGAAATAGAAACCGAAGATATCTCAGCCAGGACAACTATTGCCGGAATAATATTTAATTTCAGAGTAATCTTAGCACCTTGGATAAGGCTGGAGCTAACAGAGGTTGCCCAAGAAGTGATATCCAATCCATTAGCATCAGTTGAGTTTATATAAATGATATTACTAGAAAGTGATATCAAAGAAATCTTACCTGATGCTGGTGTTGTGCTTCCAGAACTGGTCTCATAATTAAATGCTAAAGTTAAGGGGGTAGTTGGCTCTGCACCAACATACTCGAAATTAAGAGGATGTCCCTGCTTATCAAAAAACTTTAAGTGTCTATCTGCCATCTCTTAGAATACCCTTTTATTATTTGAAGGAACCGTGTAGTTAACAAAATTTCTTATCTGCTTGACAGATTCAATCAAAGCAAAAACAACCTTTTGCATATTAGTTAATATTTCAGTTCTTCTAGGATCTCTAAACATGACGGTCGAAAGTGTCCTAAAAAATATCTGATCTTTATAGTTAAAGCCTTCTTTTATATTTTGATCGTTAATCGAATCCCTGACATCAAATAAATTATCTGTTGGATCAAAGCTATAATATTCTCTTGGTCTAGAACCTGGCTTTATTTGTTTTACAATCTCAACATAGGTGTTTAAATCACTGCATGGTCCATAGAGAATATCTCCAACGTCGTTAGTAGTAACCTGCCGATATCCAGAGCAACCAAGATTATATGCCCTTTCCTGTGCCTTTGTGATACTTTTATAGAGGTCGTCAGCTTCCTCAAAATTTGTAGTTGAAGTTCTGAACGTGATTCCCTTAACAGTGAAGCTAGATTCCGGCTCTGGTAAAAACGGTGAATAATTTCTCTTTTCCATATTATCTATTCTGTTCTAGTATCCTGGCTTTAGTTTGGGCGTTGAGCTGATTAAGAAAATCCCTTGGGTTTACAGAGGTGATTGAAATGTTAAGTGCGCTCGCCTTTCCTGGTACAATTCCTTCCTCATAAACGGTACCATACCTGTCTTGCCAACCGCCACGAAGAAGTACAAGCTCGCCCCTTCCTATAATAATATCTCCATAATCATCTAAGCCAATTTGTCTATTAAGCTGAGCAGCAGAAGCATTTGGTAGGTTGTCAACAGTCATGTGGTAACTTTCGTTATCCTGCCCTATAAAATAGAAAGATACAGAATCTACCCCCTCAATTCCCTCAACAAGTGCGATAATATCAGATTTTGGAATTCTATCTCTTCTTTTTAGATTTAACATATACTCCGAGATAATAGTTCTTACCTTGTCCTTGATAACTTCAGGGTCGTATCCCTCAAATATTGACATAGAAACATTACCAACAAATCTTTTAATCTCTGGATCTATTATTTTAACAACCGTTGTTGCAATCATCCGTCCAGAGTCTTCGATTAGATTGAGTATTGAAAGCTTTTGTGAAGTTGTTAATACAAATTGATTTTGAGGTATATCAAAGTAGTCCTGATTACTGGTAAGGGAAATTGTTACATCCGGAACTAGGAAAATATAGATTACATTATCGTCATCCAAATACTCATCATCGAAAGTTGAAAATGCTTGTATCTGGGAGAAAATGTTAAACCTTTGGAGGAATATTTCATAGTTCTCAGAATTAGCAAAAACATAGGCTCTAGAGGTTTTTGGAGCAACCAATCTTGTGATTTCAACTGGTTCTGGATCTGCTCCGAAAGAGGGATCTAAAACTCCAACAACATTTAGGTAGTTATTGAGGTTTACATCATTTCCGAATAAATCCGTTCCGCTATCTAAAAACCTATAGGTCAAAATACTGTCGGTTCTTGACTGAAGATTTCCGCTGAATCCGGAGGTTTGCAGGTACTCCACTCTAATTACACTACCAGCTTGCGGTACTTTACCAAAATTAGAATTACCGAAATATATGTCAATACCCTCCTCGATTCCGCTCTTAACTAAATACCCTAATCCCTCATATGGAATATCATAAAGGGATTCGTATCTTTCCCATTTTGTACCATTAACGTAAACATCGACATAAAATTGGTCAATGTAAGCACCTGCTTTAGACGGTAAATTAAAACTCTGTAAAGCCCTTCCAGTTCCTGTGAAATTTGAGCTAGAGAAAGATCCCTGAACAATCTTAAAGTTAAATGTGGATCCTCTAGTTAAAGGTACTTTGACTGTTGGAGAATTAAGTATCAATGTATAAGGAAGACCGTTCTGTATGCTCTGTATCTTAGGATATCCGCTTAGAATAACCGCTCCTCCACCAGCATCAGACTCTTTAAGGTTCCATGAAACCGATGCCTCACCTTGTGCTGCCATACCTCGCACTGGGTCATATCCAGCTATCCTTGCTAAACTCTTAATAGAATAGCTTCTAGTAGCTTCCTGCATGTTCAATTCAGTGATAGAGTCTTCAATGAAGTAAAGAATAAGCTGTGATAGGTTCTCAAGAACAAAAAGAATCTGTCCCCAGGCAGATGCAACCGTGAATACGTTCCGGGTTTGATTATAAGTTCTTTGCAAGAAGTCGTAGGAATCGCTGAGAAGACCCCTTATGAGGATGTTATTTTTTCTAAAGATATTATTAGCCATGTTTTTTAACTTACTTTCAATGAAATCAATGGGCTCTCGTCACCAGACTTTGGGATATAAAAATCAAGTATGGCAATATCCCTTTCGGTGCCTTGATAAAATTTCAAATTAAAATAACCCCCAAGTTGTGCAAACAAGGGAACATAAACTCTCAGCCCCTGATCTATTTCATCTCTGAGAGTCTTCTCGGAAAGCTCCAAGCTGAAAACTAAGTCTTCTAGATTGAGTCCAAATTTCGGATCACCCAAAACATCCCCCTTGTTTGTAAGAAGGAACATTTTGAGTTGGCCCAGACATATTTCTACTGGCTGGGTAACTTCAACTATGTTACTTTTATAATTAAAGTCTGATGGATCTCTATTGTAAATCTCTACCATATGGGAATTAATTCCCCATATATATCATGGTTAATTCCATTGAAGGAAATAACTTGGCGTGTTCTCGCCATTGATCATATCCATGACCTCTTGTAACTCTTTTTCACCATCCGATCTAAGTTCGGATGTGTTAACTCTAACTCCTCCTGGGAGATTATAGTCAAATGCACTTAATACTCTGGATAGAGAAATCTTTGCTTTTGCCAAACAATACCTGATGAAAAGCTCGTCATCATAAAGGTCATCATCGTCAATTGCTACAAAACATCTCACCGCAACATCCATTCCGTTTTGGTCATATCCCGTACCTACACCACCGCTTCCAGATCTGTTTGGATCTCTTCCTAGAATGGTTAACTTCTTGGTGTTCTTGTTGTATTTATATGCGAAGGTTGGAAGCAAATATGCTTGTGCAAGATCAAAATAGGAGTACATAACAGTACGGTAGACTAGATTGTCCCCGGTAAAGGGAGAAAGCAAAAGTTCAGAACCGAGTAGCTTGGAATCACCAAAGTCCCTATCAGGGTTTCCGGAGATTCCCATTCCATTAACTTCCCTAACATCATATACAGCAACAATCTTTTCGGGAAGCTGAATCTGTCTAGTTTTTCTAAAATGAGGATTCCCAAAAAGATTATTTGCAAGAATAAAAACCCTATCCTCAACTGCATACTGATAGTTGTCATACATGTATGCCTTAGCTCTTTTGATGATCCTATGGATTTCATCGTCATTAAGATTGTATGGTAAAGAACAGCTTGCAGAAAGGTCGTCCTTTATTTCTTGTACTAATTCGTCTTGAGTCATCTTAGTAATTTTGATTTTTGAACTTTATCCTATAAACAGGATTATTCAGGTCTTTAAGTCTTGAATCAGTCACAAACCTAGATTGCCTGATTTCATTGAAATCCTTAACCTTTTCGGTTGTATCACTAACAACTGCATTTCTTCCGAGATCAGCCTTTCTTAAAACACCGCCATTAACTTCACAATCAATCATTTTTCTTGGGCTATCTATGAAGCAATCATTGATCTTACTTCCGTAGGTAGCACTAGTATCCTGTATCTTGCTGTCCGATATTTTGTTAGCGTTTTGTATCTCGGAACCATGTAATTCAGAATTCTTGATGTCGCATCCATAGAATCTGCAATTAGTCATTTTAGAACTTCTGATCTTACAATTAATAAGATCCATGTTATCGATTACGGAAGCGGATTTTATTTTTGCATCCTTGAGTTGGAATCTCCCATTAGTGGTATCATAATTAAAGAATCCATTTCTTACTCCACCCTCTACTATTAAATCAAAAACCTTTTCTCTTATGAATGGGAAATATGTTTTGATGTTTTCCTCATATCCCTTAAGATCAACGAGCAAGTGAAAATCGGGGAAATTCAAGAAAAACGATTCAGGATCAGAAAAACTTCTAACCACTTTCGAATAGTCCTTCATCATCGATTTAAGATTTTCCAAATCAGTTTTACTGTATGATCTTCTGCCAGAAAGAATATCGCTGGTAAACATTAGAACATAATCAATTACTTCTCTAATTGCGTTTATTTTCTTTTGATAGTCTCTACCGCCAAGATATCTGATCTCGATGTACCCCTTAGGAACTTTAGTAAAGTTAGCTCCGTAATACTTTTCGTCCGGGATTTTAAATATCTTTGGATCAATAGTTGTAATATTCTCGAGAATAGAAAATCTGTTCCTAGGAACTACCTTCTTGATCGATTTTGCGTAAACGTTGTTTGTTCTATTACCAAACTTAGAATATATTAATCCCTCGTCAATTCCAAGAATGAACTGAAGCTTGTCCAATTCTTCCATTCTTCTGAGTGATTTGTCGAACTTGTCAAAACTTATCGAGAATTGAAATGCACATCTATCGTTGGTCCATCCGTTCTCATCTATCCATCGCAGAACTTTAATCAAAACAGGCATTGCTTCCGAATATGGAAGAGGCCCAGTAATTAATTCATTCATTTTACTTCCACCAGAATAATCTGGTTCAAGCTTGAAGGTGTCTGCCGAGACAGGAATCTTTGAGTGGTATTTGTTAGAAAGTATTATTTTCTTACCCAACAATTTTGAGAGGGAGTCAACAATCCTACCCCTAACCATTTCTGAAAAGAATTCGAATTCGAATCCTATAATGGCTGAGGATAAAATTTGACTCCTCTCAAAATGGTTGAAATTACTCATTTACTGGCTCAACAAATATTTTTCCCATCACCGGATCAACCTCATAGACAGCTACCATAACCTGGTCTCCACTTTTGAGATTTTTGCTGTCTTTGGTAATTCTTCCCTGCGGGATCATTGCAATAAGACCGATCTCTTCTAGTTCTACAAGAGCGCCGTTCTTTCTTTTATGCTTTACTTTGGCAGTGAAAACTGGTTTTTCCCCGTCTTCCAAAGATTTTTTCATTTCATAGACTTTCAAAGTTTTGTCAACAGGCTGACCGAAGGTTAGAGTCAATCTATTGTCATCCTTTACTTCCTTAATGTAGAATTCTATTTCGTCTCCTGCACTAAAACCATTGACCTTCTGGTTGTCAAATTCAGTTTTGTGAATAAGGCCAGTGTAAATATCTTCCCACTCCACGAACACTCCGAAGTCAGAAGTACCTGTAACATGACCTCTATATTTCTTGGTAAGATCAAGTTCTTGGATTTTTTGATCCATTATCTTCGTTAGATATTTCTTATACGAAACTACGAAGATATCCTTCTTCTTAACATACCCATCAATCATTACATAGATTGTTTTACCTAGGTAGGATTCAAAATCAGTAATTTTATTAGCAGCTGCAAGAGAACCTGGGAGGAAGCATTTAATTCCCTGTACTTCTACAATGTAACCCCCATTGTTGATGGATTCAATCTTCGCCTCATAAGCCAGACTCTGCTTTGTAATTTGTTCGAAAAATTCAAGCTTAGTATTTTCGATGAAGCAATCGATCACAGACCCATAGTAAGTTCCCATAACATTTCTAACAATAGCCTGGGTTTCTGCACCTAGGGTGAAGTCTAAACCTCCAAGGTTAAGTTTGGCTGCGTCTTTTCTCTCTTTAACCAAGTCAATGTAGATTGATTGTCCTTCGAAAGTTTGAGCTATTGCATACTCATCATTTACGAATGTGATAGTGCACGTGTAAACTAAACCGCTTTTCAAATCTTTTGAACCGCTAATGTTCTTAAGACTACTTGCCATTAGATCATACAGTGATTGTGCATAATCCTCCTGGCAGAAAACCTTCGAATCATCAGACGTGTTAATTCGACGATTGATTTTTCTTCTGTTCGAGATGTTCCAATTAAAATCCTCAATACCAGTAGTACGAGTTAAGTCTGGAGTTTTCATTTATTTTTATGTTTAAAAAGTTAACCTTTCTATATATCTACTAGAAAAATTATCTTTATTGCATCAGAGAGGGGAGACCGTACTCAACCAAAAAATTCATTTCCCTGTTTACAATTATTCTAAGGTCACGGAAGTCAATTCTTTTACCAAATGACTGATTAGTAAACTTGAATCGATTGAGGGCGTTGTAAACATTCCCATCATATATTACAGTTCTACTAGATCCATCCACAGGTCTTTCATAAACGGTTATAAACCATTCATCCAGGTCTACCCCGCTGTTACTAAAATAATATACATTTTCAAATCTTATAAGTATTTCAGAAAGGACCTTGACACTCTTACCAACATCAATTAGACTTAGCTGTCCATAATAAAAGTCATCCTTAGAAGGTGCTAATTCAGGAAACTCGTAATTTCTACCTTTCTTATAGTTTAGAAATTCGTTTGACGTAGTACTTTTACCTAGAGCGGTAGAAAGTTTTTGCCTAATAATTGAGGTGTCGCCACCAGATTCTTTCTGACCTAAGAAAAGATCATAAAAAATATTTTCAATTCCGGGAGAATTGTCGGTACTTGAGTTTTGAATAAGATCTTTCAAAGCATCCCTTGCATCAGTAGAATAATTACTACCCCCTCTAGACTCATTATCTGTTGAAAGGTACATTAGTGAGCTTTCTCCGTCATAGATAAGGTTAATTGTCTGCTCTACCCCTTCCACGGAAGAAGATCCGCCGGATGATTCGGTATTCTTAATCGCTTCAACTAGCTCCTCGGTAGATTTATTCGCATTCAGTCCTAGGAGACTCCTTATGATAGCAGGAAGAAGCGAGGGAACCTGCTGAGCTAAACCGCCAAAGATTGCTATTACACCCTTGATAGATTCCCATACTGCAACCATTTTTACAGGTAGGTATTTCTCTATAATGAATAGAAATGTTTTATCTGGGTTTGAAACATTTAGTTTACTCTTTAAAGAACTTGTATCAATACCATCGATCTGTAACTCTTCGATGTTTTTATCCTGCGCATTCTCAACACCAGATTTTACATACTGTACACCAAATTCAAAAAAAGGATACTCACTTTCAGTTTCGTATTTCTTTGAGCTGATTCTAAAAAGGGAGTAAGAATTTTGAAGGGAAAAGCTAAACTCGTCACCAACATTTAAAGATGTCAAGACTGCGGTTGAATTTTCTACCGTAGAAGTTATTCCAGAAACTTTGAATATTGTTACTTTTTTGGGATCACTGCTATTAACAGAAACCTCACCCTGTGAAGGATTTCTTGAATCAAAGAATGTGTTATAATCAATGTTCAATCCAGGTTGAAATTGTGGGTTTTCTTTATCTGGGATAGATTCGGATAGATTCTGAAAAAAACTTTGATCCGGTGTGTAGTTTTTCAAATCTCTAGAAAACTTACCGCATACCATATCTGATATTAGTGGCTGTAGTCCCCTCCGGTCTGAATTTGGCTCGTTTAAAGCCTCTTGCCAAGTCATCCCAACGGATAGTATAGGATTTTGAATATATGGTCTTAAAGCTTCTAAAAACGCATTAGAAATAAGGTCACATAACAATCCCAGCGGGTTAACTATGCCTTTTATAATAGTTTTGATTAGCGAAACTGGACCAGTAATTATTTCACTCAATCCTTTTATTACCCCTATTACTACATTGATAGGTAATAAGAGCAATTTTACATAATTGAAGATTATTTTGATTAAGAAAAAAGGATCCGAACTTCCGATCTGCAGCAATCTTCCAAGAACAACCATATCTTCCTTGGCCTTTTCAGTGCTTTCTGAATTTCCTTCTATAGAGTCTTTTTGTAGTTGTTCGAAATCTATTTTTGGAAATTTACCATCAATTATACCGGCTAGGATTTCAGAAAACTGCAATCCTGACCTTTCACTCAAATTCTCCATGAATTTTTTAGATGGAGAATCGTCCTTGAGTTTACTAAAGTCACCCAAAGAGATTGAGAGGGAGGAAAGTAAAGGCAAACTTAGCCCTAGAGCAGATATTGGAATTTTGAGATTTCCATTTTCATCCAAGAACTGCCTTAGAAAAATATTTCTTTCTGTAGTTACAGTAGCGTTTTTAAAACCAGGTATGCTTACATCTCCCCCGCTGGAATTTAGAGGGGAGACCGAAGTCAAAGAAAGAGATAGGGTAAACGTACCATCGTTATTAACCGATACTGAATTTATAACGAAGCTACCGTTAAATTCATCGTCGGATAATTGAATAACATCGCCGGCTTTAAGAAAACCGAACAGATCATTCCTTTCACCATTTTTAGTTATATTACTAACCTTGATTTTGCTAATATCCTTAACAGATAATCCTGGAGTGGTTATTTCACCATCTAGTGGATTAGAGTTTGAATTGTAAACAAGATTATAGTTAAAATTTTGGATCTGTCCAAAAGAGTCTCCAGTTTGCTTCTTGTCAGATATGAGGTCTGCAAATTTGTCTTTTAAACTACCATCTATTCCTCCACCAATTTCAAGTCTCAAGGGGAAGGGAAATTCACCGAGAATTGAATTTACACCCTCGTCTAGAAGAAATTGTAACGGATTGGTAAATATTGTCCGGATGCTTTCAAATGCACTTTCTATACCAGAGAATCCTTCAGACAGTGCTTCTTTACCAATAAAAACAGGGGCAAAGGTACCGGCTAAACTTTTTTCAAAAGCTCTAATTTGAAGTTTAAGGAGTAGGCCAATACCAGGAAGATTTGGGCTACTTATTTTGAATTTCGAATCGCTAATGATATTCTCTGCGGAAGCATTAACTCTTTCAACAAATGCTTCAATTTCAGCGTCTTCCAATATCTTATCTGGTAAAACTGCCATTGATTATCTAGTTTTGGAAACATTGGATAGATGTGTCGGGTCTGATGGAATAACTGGAGGAGATGTTGGTCCACCAAGATTTCCTATGTGGGTGTGTGAATTGAAGTAAGTCTGGAAAGTATTGCCCTTAATTACAGATTCAATTGCTGCCTCACCTAGTTCAATATTATTCGAATTGATAATTACCTTATTGTTCTCCATACGGATCTGGTCCTCTCCCATCTCTAGAACGACCCTTAGCTGTCCACCATCCTGAGTATCTAGTTGAATCTTAGCATTACCCAAAATCAAATTTAGCCCTTTTTTCTGGGTGTAAAATATCTTAAGTGGACCTGGGGTAGAGTTGGAGTCATAGATGAGTGAATGCGCACCTTCATAAGAATCAGAAATTTCTTCAAGTAAATCCGGATTAGTCTCCCACTCCGCATAAAAATAGAATCTGTAATAATTCTGTCCATCAAATTCTACCGCCACTACAGTCCCAACTCTAGGGACAGAAATAGCACCATTCCCTTTACCACTAAAAGAAACGAAGGTAACCTGACTGGCCCATGGAATGTCCTCGTCTTCTAGCCCATCAAAGAGACCAAAAACTCTGATCTTTGCCCGACCTTCCTTGAGCGGATCATTTATATCAATGATTTCGCCAAGATAAATTTTGGGTGGAGAATAACTCATTTACTATCAGTGTTTATTGTTCTTCATAGTCCTCAGGATTAAAATCACCTAGACTAACATTATACTTACCAGCTGGCTTTTCGTTCCCCAAATTCAAAGGTCTATCCACAATAAAATCGCCAGTGGTCACTGGGTATATTTTTCCAATTTCACCGGTAGTTGTTCTTCTCTGGACTGGAGAGTAAACAGTACCTGGAGGCTGCCTAAAATTATTCTCAGGGGACCTAAGCTCTCCTCTTGATGATACTAAACCCGGATCTGCATAAACCCTATCATTACCCAACTGATTACTTTGAGTAGTGTTCTGTGTATAAACATCATCATTCAAATTTGGAGTATAATTCCTATCAGGAACACCAAGATCCGAGCCAGGAACCCCTGAATAAACATCATCGTTCAGGTTATTACCATATGCTCTATCTGGAACACCCAGATCAGTTCCGGGAACATTTGAATAGACATCACCGCCGGGTGATGGATAAATTCGATCAGGCACACCAAGATCAACACCAGGAACATCTGGATAGAAATCTCCAGTAGGCTCTTGATAAACCCGATCTGGGACACCAAGATCAGTACCAGGTACGTTCTGATATGCATCGCCGGAAGGATCCTGATAAACCCTATCAGGAACACCAAGATCAGTTCCTGGGACATTTACATATGCATCATCGCTTGGGCCTGGATAAACTCTATCTGGTACACCGAGATCAGTTCCAGGAACATTGCCATAAGCATCCCCGCCGGGAGGTGGATACACTCTTCCAGGAGGTGCTAGGTCTGATCCGGGAACACCTGCGTAAACATCAGTTGGTGGGACCGGCTGATATATTCTCTGTGGGGGTCCGCCCTCTCCTACGGTTTGGGGGTTTGGAAGGTTACCTTTGAAAATATTGTCTATCCCAGTTTCTGCCGCTCCACCCAAAAAGTTTTCAAGATTATTAAAACCAAAATTTCCATTATCGTTAGTGAGCCTTGCAAGTTGGGAAGGATTCAAACTGTAAGCATTTCCAAGTAAAGATTGATTAACTCCGCTCAACAAAGGATTAACAAACTGATTTATTCCCTCATTGACCAAATCCGAAACAGCATTTGAAACCATATTAGTTAAAACCTGCTGTCCCAAACCAAGTGCATTTTCCAAGGAAAGAGTGTCATCACCTAATATCTGATAGCTAGATCTATTCTGATCCCAACCATCAGCTAAAATGAGGGGTTTCTTATCTCCTCTTATGTTAGGAAATTGACTCTTCATTCTAACCTTTCCAACATGTATTTTAAATGAGTTGGTCTCAGGTTCAGCATTGCTAGATCCCATGTCTACAGTGTCCTTCAAAGGGCCGCTTTCACTAAAGTCAAATTCACATTGGTGACACTCGTAAATCAATACTGGTTTAATACCGGTTTGATCCTGCTGGTTTGTGAAGGCCTGGACATCGTTAGACAAACCAGACCCATCAAAAACATTATTAACAAAAGAAGAAAATGCACCACCTCCACCACCGCTATTGCTCTCCGCACCTAAGTTAAATCCATTTACCGAATATTCCCCTGACTGTGACTCAACAATAGAAGCTCCGGGATTACTATTTGTCGTTAATAATGAAGAAAAATTATCCAGTGCTGTCAAAGCCGTGCTTGAAGCAGTTAACCTACTAGTTTTGAAAAAGTTTCTAATTTCTGTGACAAAAATCCACATCGTGAATTTTCTTAAGTTCCTTGGAACCAGCCACCTCATATTGTCAGCATCAAAAGTTGCCTGATTATACAATTCAGCAAGTGCAGCAATTCTTAAGTTGAGAGATTCCAAACAATTTATTGTCAAGGTCTTACCATTTGTTCTTTGAGGATCAAAGTCATCAAATCCTTCCTCCACTTGAAATCCAGATTTACTTACTCTATTCAGATCGTTTAATCCATCAATTGATTGGAAAAACCAAGGCGAATTTTGGTTTATTTCTGCAAGTAGTTTTGTGAATTGTCTGATTGCATTCGCTCTCTTAACATTATTGGGACTAGGAAAGTTAGCTTCTCTTTCCAGTAAATAGTTGTAAGCAGAATAATATGTGACATCACTCTGCCTTTGTATGTATTGTGGTTGCCCGAAAGGATTTCCTAATTGAGTTGCAGCAGCAGCTGTAGCATTCAATGTATAATTTCCGGATTTAAGCAACGGGCTAGGAGGCCACCCATGCTCAGAATTTATTGGGAGAATCCCAAAATCAAACACAATCTTAAATCCTAAGTAAGTCGGGTCCTCATTCTTTCCAGATTCTGAGAGCTTAAATCCCTTAAGGAAAAGATTTCTATTTTTATCAGTTGCTTTGATCCCCATCTGGAAAAAGTTATTTTTCTATATTTATCTGGAAAGTAAGTTAATCGGAAATGCTTTCGGGAATGTTCCGGCACTGTTCAGAGTCCATTCTCTTTTGTTAAGATAAAAAACCTGACGAAGACCTGTTAATTCATCATACCTGATGTCTATACCGGAAATAACATAGTTTCCAGAAAGAAATCTATCCAAAACTGGATTAACCTCGCTTTCTGGTTTTTGATCATTAGAAACACCAGCGTTTTGCTTTCTTATTCCTTGGTCGTTAACATAAATTAAAACGGGAACTGCCTGACCCCTGTAGAATCCTCCATAATATTGGGCTGTTTCAATTCTTAGAGTAAATTTGGTCAAATCAGCATTATTGAATTCATTTTGTACTAGGGCTTGGATAAAGTTTTCGTGTACTCCGCCATTCAAGGAACCGTGCCAATGCTTTCTTACCTCTACTTTGTATTCATCCTCAATGGCTCGTCCTTTTTGTAAAATCTGATTTGTTCCAATATTCTCAGAGGTAACAGATTCCACGGTGTAATTCACATATTTTTCAGACGGATTGTCGGTTACAATATTTTCATCATAAAACTGAACTTCCTGAATATACCCATATTCATTGTTAGAATTCCCCGATTGAGAAATAAGAGAATAATTAAGAATGTAGAAAGGAAGATCACCCGATCCTTTTTGATTTGTCAAGACTAAAGGAATTTCCTGCATATCCAAATCAGTACCAGGAATGAAAGCATCATTGGCATTCCCTGTGGAAACCCCCCTGATGACTTTAACATTCTGCACATAGTCGTCAGCAGTAATTTGGTTATTAAGATTAACAAAGGTTAAATTGTAGTATGGATCTATCCAGCATTTATAAAAGCTTTGATCGTCTTTGTATGCTCTCTCGGTAATTTCGTGAATGAAATTATAATATGAAAAGTTGGGACATATCCAAGTCATTTCATCGGTTAATCCGGAATCATTTGAAGAAAATCCAAGATTTAGTTCCTGTGAAACATCAAAAAGGGCATCGTATGAAGTTCTTAGTCGGAAAGCTTTAGAAACCTCCGAATATAGGCCAGGAATTCTTGCCTCTCCAAGAACATTAAATCTAATTCCATTTCCTTCTGGGTCCGCTGATTGGGATGCTGAAACCTTGAGTATATTGAAATCCATTCTGATTGGTTTATAAACTTCCTCTCTGGATCTTAAATAAACCGATGCTATATCTCCATCCTTTGGATAGTTTACACTAATAAAAAGAGGGTCATCCATACTGAAAGAAAATCTGATCACCGGCAAAAAATCAGTTTGACTCAATTCAAAATATTCTAAATACTGATCAGCATAATATCCATTTATAAATATTACAGGTCTATATGCACCCCAAGATTTTTCATCAGTGTCACTAAAAAGATTCTGATTCTTATTATCATCACCAGTTCTATTAGGGACAACAAGCTCATCTAGTCTTATGCTAGTTTTAGAAAAATTATTAATAATTATTTGCTCTGATGCCATAGATCATCAAATATTAGCGTTTGGATTTGGGGATGCGTTACTTACATCAGGACCTAACCCAATTACTGAATTTGTCCTTATCGTTTGTCTTTCACCTTCTTGCATCATGTTAGGAGGTAAGATTTGTGGGGTGGGGTTTTTTCCAGCGGCTCTTCTTTCTAAAAAATCTTTTCTTGAATTGCTTATCTTAAATTTCTTTTGCTCCTGTGCCTGTCTGAATTTAGTGTTCGGGTTGTTATTATTACTCTCCGATGCTTTTAAAGTAGAACCCTTTGTAGTAAAGGATGCTTCCACTGCCTTCACTGTTGGAGCAACTATAACATCACCCTCCTGTACAGCAAAAGGATTTGATATAGAGTTGATTTTCATTAAAGAGCCTACGTAAGACTGATCCCCATAAACTTTAAATGCTATAATATCAGGTCTCATTTGCTGATCCTCTCTAACAACTGAATATTTCTTGAATTGCACTTCCACATTTTTATAAGAAACACTGGATCTTGTTAGATCCCATATACCAAAATTTCTGTCCTGGTCCTCCGGATTTGGATTGAAGACATTCTTGTTTTTTCCTAGTGTATCAATTGTTAACATAATTCAATTTTATCTTATTGTTGTGTTGCACCGGATCTAGCAGCTATCTCGCTGGGGGTTACTGTAGATGGATCCTGACCAGGTCTGAAAGGAAGGGTACCACCATCGGCTGTACCTTGATTGTATATAGATTGATTGTTCGAATATGTAGAAATTGTACTCTGGTACAACCTTCCATCACCCCTATTAAACATTGATTCTATCTCGCCTCTTTCCCTATCTCTACCATGTTTGAGTGTAAATGTTGCCATGACCTCGGTCGGAAAGTCATCAGGACCTAAAACCTCACCAAAGGATATATCAACCTCATCTACGATTAAATTACCAATCATTGCTATTGGGTTCATTGGATTCCCAACTACTAGATGCCATTCCCCCGTGGGTGCACCAGTTTGGATTGATATAGGTAGTTGTATAGTCTCGATAAAATCATCCGCTAATGAAAACGCCAAAAGATTTCCAACTGCAGGATCATCAATAACACTTGCTATGGATGCCATGTCACCGGAATCTGCAAGTTGCTTGATAGTTGTTTGCAAATCTGCAACAGCTTGGTCTATTCTGTCAGCAGATTCTTTAAATTGCTGTGCTTGCGGGTCATTCATAGTAGTTCCATCGGGATCAGCAAGGTATTTGATAGCAGTTTTTGTCCACTTTATAGGATCTGAATAAAAAGCAAGCAATCCCTCATTTCCACCAGGAAATCCTATTGCAGGAAACCCGTTATCATATCTAATATCAGGAGTTAAGAATTGTCCATAATTAGTACCAAGAGCTAGGAGATTACCGATAATATCGAGCATTGCTGCTTTTGTATTAACCTCGCCAACAGAAGTTAACTCGTAATGGAATTTTAGATCTATCGTAGCTTCACCAAATTTTAGTCCTCTCCCCCTAACCCATGTTTTATCTACGGTATCTACAGAAACGAATATGAAATCAGATAGAGGTCCACCCTCTCTGGTCATTTTATCTCTCAAAGCAAAATTGATCTTTGGGGTAGTTACTTCATCACGTCCACCCTCAGTTGCTGCAACAGCAAGATTAGCAACGTCACCCAGCTGACCAAGTAATTCACCGGCACCGGCACCCGACGCGGCACCAGCAAAAGCACGGCCCAACACACTCTTAAAGAATCCTTGATCCATTCCTTTTTGGTATGAAACCTCACTCTGATACTTTTCTTCCCATTCTAATCCGGTAGAAAATCCAATAATATCATTAAGGGTATTTCCTGTGTTGCCACCCCACCATGTAACTGCCTGAGCTACCGGCCTACCGGCACCTTGCTTCTTATAAAGGTCAGATGCCAGAAGTTGATCCGGAATAGAAAGATTATCCCTCATTGGTGCAGGGAATCTCCTGAGGGTTACCATGTAGTTATTTGGAATGGCCCCGTAATACTTACAATACAAAAAGTCCTTCCAAAAATACGGGGCAGAAATCCCTCCAATAATTAAAGACTTATTCCCCCTTGTATTAAGACTACCGGAGCTATCACCGTTATTTTGATCAGGGGTTGCTTCATTGAGGGTTTCGTTTGTAATCCTTACTAGTTGTCCAGCGGATGGATTCTTACTTCCACCAGATCCGGTTACTGGTGTTATTGAAGATATGTTTTTGTTAAAATCCCTATTCTCCGATTTGTAATATTCTTGAATAAAATCATTTTGATTATTCCCGAAAGAATAAAAAAGAAATTGACCATACTTTGCATCCTCAGAGCTATAAAAACCGCCATTGTAAAAAAGTGTTCTAGCAGTTGGTCCCTTATTCGGATTAACAGACCCAAGATTGGACATTCTGCTTGTAAGCTGAGCAGATGAACTATCCAGTTGTCCCTCCCCGGAAGTGTATACAGAACTGTTAGCAGCATTGGATGCTGCCGCACCACGGTACTGGAATCCGTTTTGTCTATTGGAAAAATTTTCAGAAACCGAGCTTGAACTCGTTGAGGAATTCCTATTATTAAATGTTCCGCCCATTCATTTTAGTACTATTTCTAATCCATCGTAATCGTAAATTCCAACTCCTCTTCAACTTCTTCATTTAGAAAGTATTCTAAATTATCGACGAACTTTTCAGAGATGTTTTTATAAACGACCAGGATGTCATTACATCTAGTACTATATATTCCGTGGGTAATTTTCTTTTGAACTGCGTAATTAATAACAAATTCCGATTCAGGGCTAAGTGTATTTACATCATATCCAAGGTCCCTTATAATCTTACCTATATCTACAATGTAAAATGATTTTACATCACAATATTTCCTCTTCGCCTCTTTCAGTGGCTTTGAGGTGAGTATAAATCTAACTTTTGGAGTTTCCTCAATCATTAACATTAGTGTCCTTTTCTTCGTCAGATGCTAATGGAGCATTTTTAGAATTATTCAAGAAATCAAAAGCACCAGTGTTGATACCAGGTGAATCTGTAGAATCACCAGAGTTTGCTAAAATCTCACCAGCAAGGCTTTCTTCCTTAGCTATTTGATTTTGTCTTCTTGATTGAATAATCTCATTTTGGACTCTCTCTAGATGCTGAAGATGTAGCTGACTGCCCATCTTTTGAGATCTCTGTAGTCTTTCTCGCATAGCATCAACGCTTTCTTTCTTACCTAGGTAACCGAAATGTTTTGCTATTTGTCTTCTTTGTCTTCTTGCTAAACTCATTGAATAGTGAAATTAAATCCGTTAGTGTCTTCTTGATTGGATGATGATTGTATATCTATCCCAAGAACATATTTAAATAATTTTAAGAAAAGTCCGGGTATAAAAATGTCTTTGGCTTTCACCACATCATTAGCTGGGATAAACTTAAAGATCATCTGTTTTTCCTCCTCACTACCGTCAGTTTTTGGTTCACTTTTTTCTAATCCAGTCACGTCTACAGCAAAGCAAGGTTGTTCATGATCAACAAACTTTGATGAAGTTACAGATCCCAAATAATACCATCTAGAATTATCATCCGCAGTAAAACCGCTTTCCTCCTCCAATTCTCTTTTTGCGGTAGTTAATAAATCTGGATCCTCATCTTCGCTGGTTCCAGTAATAAGAGAAATTGAGGCTCCACCTTCCCTAAAAGGATTTGGCTCCTTAAGAATACCAATTGCCAAAGGCAATCCCTGTTCGTCTGAAATAAAGGGCATCACCACAACGTTTATAAAAGTTGGAACAACACCAACTCTTCCGTCTCTCTCTACTACATGTAGGTTTGGCGATTCAAATAGGATCTTATTATTCTCCATCTTCTTGGATATTATTTTCTTTTTTGTCTGCTCTTTGGCTAGTCGATTTCTTAGCTTGCTCATAGTAAGAGGATATAGATTCGCCAAGAGCTGCTCTAATATCCTCAATATCTATTCCCTCTGTCACATAATCAATGACTTCGTTTTCTGCTCCATCGAAAGAAGATATTAGAACATTATATAAATTCTTAGATGGCAAATTGAGTTTAAGTGTGATGTTTACATTCACCCAATTCTCCTTCTGTTTTTTCAATAATGTATATATCGGGGATTCTTCAAGTTCAACTGAAGAAACAGATTGTGAAGTTTTCACTGATCTTTCCTGTGGAGCTGGTTGTATTTGGGTTGGAGCAACTTGTGGAATTGTGCTGGGAGCTTGGGCATTAGAAAAATCAACTTTAGATGCAGGGAACATATCCATATATTCACCGAGAAGTTCCAGATTGATTCGACCACCACTTGAAAATTCAACAAAAGTCATTCCAGTATTCGGATCTGAGGTAACGTCTTTGAAGCCCTCTATATTTCCCATTTTATCTCCCTTTATCCACTGGAAATCCTTTTGTGATAGCTCTTCTTTGAGCTCGGGAAGAGTTTTTTCTGATAAGTCCATTTTCTTTTTCTTTGAGAAGATTCTTTTAAGCCATTCCATATGTCCACATTTAAAGATTTACTGGGTGCAAATGATGCCTATGCCAATGTAAACAGTTCACCGAATAGCAATATTCAATTTGAAATTTATACAGGAAAAGTTGGAAAGTGTTCCAGAAAATGTTTACTTCTTCGAAATGAACTTTGCTCTAGCATCTGAGTACATTTCTTCAATGTGTTTTTCGGGGATGGAGTTTTTAAGAATTTCCATAACTCTTTTAATCTCCCTAGATTCATCAAGATATCTTTCCATCACGTTTTCTACACCAGATTCAGGTTTTACCCAAGTGTGATATTTAAACAAGGTTAAAAGGTGATTTACAAGGTCCCTCTGGTCCTCCTCTAAGTTCTTTCCGTCTATACAAACAGAAAGTAAATATTTATCAATTGGACTCTTTAATATTGAGCTTAACGAATCGTGCTCGCTTTCGAATTTACCATAAGGAGTTCTATACTTGCAAGAAAATTTAGAACCTTTTCTTTTCATCTCTATGGTAGGGTGTATTTCTTCGCGACTTTTGTATAAAAGTAATTTTTTAATAGGGTCATCCAAGGAGGATTTTGAAAACTCGAACTCCATCCCATTAGATAAAGATCCATCAATTTCAAAATCCGAGTTCTGATCCGATTGATCAACGTCAGCATCTATACCAATCTCGTCAGTAATTATGTTTACGTCCTCTTCTAGTGGATTAATCTTTTTCCTACCTGAAGCTAACTTATGTGATATGAAATCCTCAACTAAATTTTCAAAAGATCTATAATTTTCCTCATTCTTAAACCAGTTCATACCGGTTTTGAAAGTAATGATGTCGTAACCAGGACTAACGGAAACATCTATGCATTTTTTAGGAATCTCAATTTCAGATTCGCCAACTTCAAAAAAATGAGATGATGACGAGTCGTTCCTTTTCCAAGGTGCATCTTTCGTCGAATACTTAATTACAAGATCTCCTGACGGTAAAGGACCAATAACACCGATATCCTTCTTGGAAACCCCGTTAGATTCATTTAGAGACAAAAATTCGTAACTATTCAAAATTCTTCTATTACTCATCTTTACCAAATAAGATCTCTACTCTAAAATCCATAACGTTCATGGATTTCATCATATTTATTCTAACAAAAGTTGGAGCTGATGGTATTAGCTTTTCTCCTTTTTTAACAACCAAATTCGGGAACGGTAAATTTTCACCCGGTGTGATATCAAATTCAAATTCCTTCTGGTCATTCGGATAATCGTCAACCTTAACTTCAAGTTCAATGTTTTCGACTTTAAAGTTTATATCATGGATTCCATCCTTCGACCTTTCTACTGAAGCCTGATAATCGATCTCACATTCTAGAGAATCCACATCTGTTATTTCGGGAGGTCTATTAACAATCTCGACTTCCAAGTAGTCAAGCTCGCAGGTAAAGCTTAACTCAGAACTGGTCCTCTTGTTTTTGTTTGAGCTAAATGATCCGTAATCGTAAATTCTTGACATCCTGAAGGTACACTTTTTTATGTATTATATATCCCAAAAGAAAACTCGTTCTTTAAAAGTCAGGATCTTCCGAGAAAGATCAATATATAGATTATATTTTCAACATAAGAAGTCCTGCCATGAAAAACATTAAATCAACATGGTTCATAGAACATCCACTCGATCAGGAGCACAAGCAATATGTTTTATTAGATTTTCTTTCCAGTGTAAACAAAGACATTGAAAAAGAGGACATTTATTATCCGATCAAAAGAATTTTCTCCCTGATCAAAGAATTAAACTATGCAAAATACTGGCTAACCGACCAACTAAAAGAAAACGAAGAATTCACGGTAGGTACAAAGTCCATAATTTCTTATTTAGAAAAATATGAAGCAAGTCAAGACGAAAGGGAGGAACTGTTAAAAATAATAGAAACATCACTAGGGATCCTCTATAAATATGCTGACCTTGGAATGGATCTATGGAAAAACATCGAAAGTAGGATTAGAACCTTCAGTCTCCAAACAGTAGGGGTTCCAAACAATGATTTGGGTATTTTAATTTTCAGAAATATGGCATCTGACCATATTATTGCATATTGGTGGAAAACAGGGGAAACCGGGGAGGGTTCAAGAGGTGCAATAATGAAAAAAGTTCCGCTTAGAAATCCATACTTTTCACTATCATACGAATTCATAGCACATGAGGTACTTGAATCATTAGGTCTCCCACCTGCAATAGACCCAGCAGTAACGATTATGGAAATATTCGAAGATTTTGACCAGGAGTCAGTAACCTTAAAAATAGCGAAAGAACTTTTCTTTAGAGAGATTTCTTCAACTAAAGAAAGAAACAAATAACTATTGAGATTCCTTCCAGACGTTATCGATTAGGGAAACACCCTCATGTTGTCTGGCAAGCCTTTCCTTAATGATTCCAAATTTTGATAGTCCGGACCTCCAGAAAGATTCATTAAACCATAGATCCGGGCTATCCCAGCTATACTCTAAAATATTAGCTAATATTCTTTCCCTGAAAGCCTGAGGCAAAACAACACAGTGAGCAAGAATTACTTTATTAGTAATGTAGAAGTCAGGAAATTCAGGATCGTTACCGGTCTCGGGAGACTGTAAAACACCATTTACATACCTAGATCCCAAAGAAAGATAGCAAACATCATTTCGGTTAGAAAATTCTATTCCCCTCTCCAATCCAACGATAAATTCTTCGGGTGTGCAAGTGAGAACACAGTCACATTCGCAAAGTACAAGAGCATCGATATCATCAGAGAAATTATCGAGCATAGCCTTCTTAAAAGATTGAAAGGCTCCATAGTGTCCAGGTCCATGGTTTGTGAATGGAGTTTGTGATATTGCGGGAGTAAGCTTCCAATCTTCTCCTAAATACCTTTCGTTTACTTGCTGAATGTATTCAATACCCATGCCGCCAAGGGGAGAAATTGATTCAATCGATTCTGCCTCTCTTTTTGCTTCCGGCTCAGTCAGAATGTGAACTAATCTAATCTTCATGCTAGTAATTTAGATTTTATAGCTCATAAAAAAAGGCAAGTTTCGAAACTTGCCTTTTATAATTTATACTTTGTACTTTTTTAGAAATCTCTAAGCCTTGTAATACGAGACTCGTTGACTTGTGATTCAGAGGTATCCATTGTAGAAACCATGCCTGGATTATAAATATCCGCTGCACCAACTCCGTTAACATAATCTCTGTCACCCTTGGCATTATAGCCAGGAACCTCGATTCCTGCTTTTTCTGGAGAGAAAACAGCATCAGCATATCCAACCCAATCATAAGCAGGCTCCCTTTTTATTTTATGTAGTCCGGTTTTTCCTTCTCCACCCTCCTGATTTTCAGCAGCGAAAGGTTTATAGGAATCGTCATGTACCTTATTTCTAAATTGGGTAAAATCTAGAATTTCTCTTTTCGAAACGTCGTTAATATTCATCTCTTTAGTTTTTTAATTTTTACATTAATGTTTGTCCCGAGCTCAATCCAAGAGAATTAGTGGATTGACCTCCACCCATCAGAGATGAGAGGAAACTGTTAATAATATTTGGTTTTTCTTGAGAAGGGATATCTATGTCTTTCCCTGATTTTTTAGCCATTCCCTTCAATGAAGATGTGAATTCGCTTTGTTCAGATGGGGATAAAGATTTTGTAAATTCATCAGTTCCGATCGGGGTAAATCCATTAAATGCACTGAGATAAAAATTTTCTAGAGTTTGTCTAAAATCCTTTCTCCTTGCCTCATTGCTAAGCATTTCAGAGATAGTTCTGTAAATCCATCCATCAGTCTCTATTTTTAAATCAGTAGCTATGCCATCTAGTCCTTTTTCAGTTAAGAATTCTATAGTTGCGTCTGCCGCCTTTGGAGCCAGATAAGCTGCGTTGGCCTTACCTTGAAAAAGTATAGAGAATAAATCCATTACTGGGATTTGCTCTACGAAGTTCTGTACAAGTTTGCTGAGGATAGATTTTTCGCCAATTCCAAAGAATTCCATAAGATAAGAAGCGGCCTTCCCCTTGATTACATCGGATATGCCTGTTCCTGCTGAAGAGATAAGGTTACCTACGTAATCGAATATTCCTTCGTTAACATTTGAATGGGTTTTGGATTTAAATTCAGAAAAAGTCTTGATACTATTTCCCATTATAAGAGAATTTTCTTTTATATATCCAGAACCTTTTCTTTTTCCATTTACTAGCTTAAAAAGAGATCCACAGCTTTATATCTATAAGCTATTTTATCTTCTTTTATCTCAGGATTTTTAAGTGGAGCCTTTTTTCGGGTTATAATTTCTTCAGGCAAAAGAGGAGCGAAAGTATCTTTGAGAATTTGTTTATCTTTTCTCCATTCAAGGGGAAGATGTAAAGCGAATCTTACTAAATCAAGATTGAGAAAGGGGCTCCTCAATTCAAGGGTATGAGCCATTGACATTTTATCCAATCTTGGCAAATGATAGAAAGAGAGTTCATCAAAAACATCAGATTTCTGAGAGTCAAATTCATGGATTCTTTTATATCCTCCGAAAAGCTCGTCAGCACCATCCCCCGAAAGGACTATGCGATATCCTCCAAATTTCTTAACAGCCTCAAACAAATGATATTGAGGAATAACAGACCCTAGATCGATGGGTCCTTCGTTCCATTTCTGGTAGATCTCCTTAATTTTGCTTTCGTCCATACTATAATCAAGGAAAGATACCTCTTTCCCCAGGCTATCTGCTAAAATTTTCACATACTCGTTTTCACCATTCTCTATACTGAACCATCGAACATCAGCACCGATCTCATTTAATATTCCAGCTATTATTGAAGAATCCAGACCTCCTGATATTAAAAGAGAGATTGGATAATCCTTCGACACAAGTCTATTTTTTACGGACTCAAACATTTTGTTCCAAAGCCATTCCATGTGTTCCTCGTAATCCTTTCCTACTAGCTCAGGTATTGGATGCTCAAACCCCTTATAATAAGAGGAGTAGACCGAGATGAACTCCGAGGAATCTACGTGAAAATGATATATGTTATTTGGTAGTATTCTTTTTATATTGGAATATGCTGTTCTGGGATCTGTGTTATATCCCCATTTTTTAACGGTGCTTATATATGATTCATCAATAAAAGAAGAATCATTGATAAGGCCTTTGATTTCCGAACATATCTCGCCATCCGTGTTATAGTATAGACATTTTTTGCCCAGTGGATCTGTAAATGCAATCACTTCACCAGTATTGGAATCGTAAATTGTAATTGCCCAGAAACCATCCCAAGTTTGGATAGTTGGTATAAACAAGACACAGAACATTTCAAAGCTCCCTCCTTTGTATCTAGAAAAAAGAGAAGCTAGGTATTCAACATCAGATCCAAATTTCTCACGATCATAATTAAAAATCTCACCATTGAAAAGAAGAAATATACCATCGGAAATTTCTATGGGCTGATTCCAGTTGTCGCCATCTATTGTTTGTATTGGGAGCCTGTGATGACACATTATGACACCGTCCCTCTCTAATACTGTTTTTTCTATTCCTCTATGCTCAATAGAATCAATGACGTTTGCGTCATTTCTCTTGGTTAAAAGTATTCCACACATATTTAAAGATTTCCTATTTCAATTAAAGTTTTTTCGTCGAATGTATTGAGGATTCTTCTTATCCTAATATTGTATTTTGGTTTGCTTATCTCTTCCAACAGAAGCGATAGTATTTCCATTTCTTCGTCATTATCCTCTCTAAAATCCCATCTATCCTTGTTACGGGATTCGCCAGATGGATTTTTTCCGCTCACAATAACGAATTCTATGTTATCTAGTAGTCCCTGCTCGGAGATCATTGTTATTTGATGCAGAGCAGATTCTTTCGAGATCCTATCGGAAATAATTCCCCAGGTTAGTACAGTCAAAATACCCCGGTCCAAAACAAAATCAGGCAAAAATCCCTGAGAATTTAGCTGGAGTAGCATAAGTTCTTTGCCAAGAGCGAAAGTATGAGTTTCTCTGGCAGTGTCTGATAAATTTAGCCTATCGAACCAACCTACAAAATCAAACTTGAATATTGGTGTGTTTTTAACACGGGAATACTCACGTGTTAAAAATGTCTTCCCCGAATTCCTTGGACCCTCGAATATTGTTATCATCTCCTTGAATTTTACTGATCATTGATCTTATGGATTTTGATGACATATATTTCGTCAATGTGAAATTTTCATACTGCATAAGATTCCCATCTATCCTAAATTTACGATTATAAAACATATATTTAGGAAATTCTGGATTTAATTTACCTTCCAGTATATGCTTATAGATCAAAAGGTTTAACACATGTTGTTCGGGACAGCTATGAGTAAACTCGGGATAAGGGTCTGGATTTGGCTCTTTGGTTAAAAGATCTTTCCTAGAACAAAGATCCAAATATTCTTTAAAAAAAACTCTAGATTTGGATGTGTTTTTAATTACCATTCTACTAGAAGCTATTTCATAACATCTAGATATTAATTCCGCTTCGATAGGATCTTTTATCACAGCATCTGTAGTGTATTTTTTACCGTGATATCGAACTAGATTAGGGGAACCGTCGAGCAAGGATTCAAACGGAATGAAGAAATCTGAACCATTTGCTTCAAGTAAAAGATCAAACATTAATCCTAAATTTTCCCAGTCTGTTTGCCAATACTGAGGATATTTAGAAAAGTTACAATCATGGTAAAAGATGTATGCACCCTCTTCTATTTCGTTCAGGGTTTTATCTATGATAAAGGATTTAAAGTCACCACATCCTAAGTGGTTCAACCCAGGATTAAGAGGAAATTCACCTTCGTGGACATTACAAAAATTATCAGATCCACTACAAAGTTTAATAAGTCTGGGGGTGTAAACAAGGATTTCTTCGAAAAATGGAGAAAGTAAAGATTTTATCTTTCCAACATTATGTAGTAAGGGTTTACCTGAATCGTAAGGTGGTCCCTCGCTACAAAAAGTTAAAAAATATATCTTCCTTTTCTTATTGTCCACTTAAAAAAGATTTCCTGACTTATACAATCAGATTTTCCTTAAGTTTCTTAATCTTTCTTTTGATAAGAGACTATGACAATAGAATCTGAAATTTCGGGAGAAATGTCCTTTGAATTTTTAACACCCATTCTTTTAGAATGCTTATTCAAACCTTTCACAATAGGTAATACTTTGCCTAGTGTAGATTTCATCGAGGCAGACTTATTAGATTCTTCAGAAACACCAAGCAATATAGATTTCATTACCTCGTTTCCGCTTCCCTCCACAGGTGAATCCATAACTATAACCTTTTCGTTACTCATTTTTCCAGGTTTCCCTATTGAGGAGCACTTTTTCATTTCTGTTACAAGGGACTCTGTGTCCTTGTCCAGAGATTTAGAAAGTACATCTAATGCAGGACACCATTCCTTTGTATTTTGGTCAAATGTCACTAATGGAGATATAAGAACAACAGTATTATACAAGGATCTTAATTCATCAGGATTTAAAGAATCTATATCGGATGCACCAATTCCCTTCATAGACTCAATAATCCTTTTCAAAGATGATGGACGTAAATATCCAGCAGAAATCTCTTCCTTATTTGGTGTTAAAACATCCCTTATTTCTTCGTATACCGAACAAATGTCATCAAGCTTATCGTTTCTTGAGCTGTCACAATTTGATGCAATCACGTCATCTAAAACACCCAGTTTAGTAGACGAATCAACTCCTCCAAAGTTTTTCCAATACGTTGTATACCATTTTCCAAAGTTGTTTAAGTCCTCGTCATCATGTCCAGCAATTTGAGAATACTTATTCCAGTTACACGGCTTATTTACATTGGAGGAAAGTCTTTTCGTTGGGTATAAACCACCGTTTCCTTCCTCGTCCTCAATGAAAAAATAAGAGATGTTTTTGTCTCCTGAAATAGACTTCTGCCAAGCATCAAGAAAATCAACAGGATAAGATCCCTTTAGAGTGCCATCTTCTCTCATGAAATCTTCAGCTTCTGCGTTTTTGTTATAGTTTTTAGTTCTTAACATTTTAGCTAAAGCTTCCGCCACTGCTGCTTCGGAAGTTTTTGGATCTGCGATTGATGCGTCATCCTCCTGGATTTCCTCGGAGTACACCTTGATCTTTGCTTCTATATCGTCAGGGTCAATGTAGGTCATCGCTTCAAGTAGCCTTAAGAATTCGGAAGCTCTTAGAGCGTTTGCTCCTTCACTGACAGTGTAATATGTTTCTCTTAATTTAGAAAGAGCTTCTTTTATTTTCCCTTTATTTTCAGAAGAAACTTGGTCCAGCTTAAGTATTACTTCCAACAAAGGCTTATCAAGCTTTCCGTTAACATCTTTGTTGCCAAGAGAAGATTGAATAGATTTTATTGCAACGGTCAATGCACTTTCAAATTTACCATTTGCACCTCCTCTTGGATCTAAAAGGTTCTTAATTGGTGCAAATGCATCAATCAAAGATTTCTGAACAGCAGCAATTATACCAGATCCTTTCAGCTTTGAATCACCATCTTTGTCACCTTGTTTCAGTGGAAAAACCCTATCATGCATTTTTGTTTCTCTGTCTTCCAGATCTTCTCTTATCTTAATTTCTATGATTCCCTCCTCGGTATTTGCTTTAGTTACCTGATCCAAAGCAGAAGTCATTAACTCGCTGAAATCACCAAACTTAGAAGCAAGATCATCGTCTTTCATAATTTTAGTCATTGCTAGCTCCAGGGCTTTAACTTTGTATTGTGCATATTCCTGTGCAAGAGTGTCAGCTTTCTTCTCTAGCTCCGAAAGATTCTTCCTGTCATTATCTGTAAATGATGCCTTCCCGGAATCGATAGCAGAAAGCTTCTGAAGCATAGTCTGAAAAAGTCTGTACCAATCCCTACCATATCCGCTTTTAGCATCCTTATTCTTCGAATCCAATACAAGATTAGTTAGGTTTCTTTTTAGTCTATCGGTTCTTCCAGAAAAACCTATCGCCATAGCTTCATTCAGTTTTTCTTGCTCCTGTGAAGAAAAAGACTGAACTTCAGAAACTAGCTTTTTTCCGGCAGACTTGAAATATTCTATAGATTTAGCTTCTAATGAGGGATCAAGTTCAATCAATCTTTTAATTGAGTCACCAACCTTAGAAATAGAATCAATATACATCTTTTTGAGAGAAGCAAACATAGGATCTTGAATTTCAACATCCTCGCTGATTTCCTTAATCTTAGCAATAAGATTTTTGAAAGACGAAGAATCCGACAATGATTCTATTTTCTTAGAAAAAGAAGTAAGGTTTCTGTTTCTGTCAGATGCAAGATCAAACACAACTTTCTTAAATAGCTCCAATAAGGTGTTTACCGAAAGTTTTAAAGCAGAATCTACATCCTGGTTTTCATTTAGTCTGTATGTTTCAATCGAGAATTGTCTCGCTATAGGGTTGATATTTAGGTAATTCTTACTCATTTTAATAAATGTTTGTTGTATCTCCAGAATCGGCTTTTGCGTCCATTGCATTTGCCAAGGCGTTTAAAAGAGCAGGCATTTGAGCCGTTAATCTAGCTTGATTTCTAATCGAAGCTGCTTTATCTTTTAATTCAGTAGCTTCTTTTTGTTTGGCAATTTCTTCAGCAATTTCAGATTGCTTTGAATTTACATCAGCTTTAGCTTTAACCAAGTCAGCATTAACGTCCTCGTTTAATCTGAACTCATTAAGTTTTTTTAAGTGATTAAGCATATCTTCTAGCAATTGTGATTTTTGTTCTCAGATCTCTAATCTGTTCCATTAGTGTATCTCTAAGATCTTTAATATCCTTGTTGACATCATGTTTTGGCAATCCCTTCTTTTTTGCCTGATCCTCTAGTCTATCTCTTTCAGTATCCAGAGTTGCATATCTTTCATTTCTTTCTTTCTGCAAAGATTTAATCAGAGAAGAAACCTGATTCTTATCAAGATCCTGAACAAACTTAGTAAATTGAGGTGCATTCATTGCAAATATAGGATCCATAGAAAAATTAGCTCCAGTTATAGCTTTTTCATCGCTATCTTTCATTTTATCCACGGTGGAAGATTTTGCTAATTCTAGCTTTCCGAATTTTTCCCTAAACTTCTCGTCTTTTTTCTTTGCGTCCAAAGCCGCCCTTTTGTATTTGTCATAGAGCTCATCAGAAACAGATTCATCAGTAAGTTGCTTTGCCATCTTATAAAGTTTTTCAGCAAGGTCAGCCTCGAGCTCTGCCTTCTTAAGGTTCCAATAAGAGATTAATCTAGATTTACCCTCGGTAACCTTTTCTACTTTGGAATCTATCTTTTCGATGTCAGCTTTTCTTTTTTTCGAAAGAGCTGAAAGAAGCTTATGATTCCTATCGATCATTCTTTCTAGCTTTTTACTTTCGGCAGGATCACTTTTAGTTTGTGCTTTTTGTATTTCCAAAGCATCAATATCGGTTTGAATTTCATTCCAGTCCTTAGCATACTGAGTTTCTATCGAATTAATCTGTCCCAATAAGGAATCTATTTTAGAAATAGATCCGCCAAAATTATTAGATAGCCAATCAAAAATATTTGATAAAGAAGCTGCTTCGTTAAGAACATTTTGTTCCCATTGCTTAAATTTATAAAGCATGTTATTTAACTTTTTTTATGAGATCACTTAAATTATCGCTGGTTAAAGTTGGATTACCACCAAACGTTGCTATCACGTGGCTAGTTGCTCCAGAATTAGCATCCTGTCCATCCATTAAAGCTTTATTTATTTTAGCCAGAACTGTAGATAGCTGGGAGGAAGAGCTCAGTGTAGTCTCAATGTCCTTACCGGTTCCGAGCGATCGGTAAACCTTTTCCAGATTAGTTGCGGAATCCAAATTATTAGCAGCTTTGATAGCTTGTTCTTCAACCTTATCAATCGTTTTATTAATATTTAGTCCCTTTTTACGAGCATTACTAATTTTAGTAGCAAGAGTTTTTAGCATTTCAATCAGTTCAATTTTACTCTCGTGAGCAAAATCGTCAGTAAGATTTGTAAGATCCTCTATCTCAAATGAGTTCTTTCCGTTTATTACTTTGTTAATTAAAGAAAGATCCAGCAATTGCTTTCCTTTTAGAGAAAGCTTAGTTTTCTTTTCGGGCTCTTTTTGTTGCTGTGTATTCTCTTTAGCAAATCTTCGGACAATATCATCGGCTTCTTTTTTTGCTGTCTCGAGGGATTTTCTTAGCTTTTCAACCTCTTCCTTGTCTTCTGACTTTTTCTTAGCTAAGTCATATTCCATTTGTGATAGATCAACATCATCTTCTGCCTTTCCTGCTTTGTAGTACTCCTTTAGTCTGGAATTGCCAGAAATAGCTTTATTAAGTAAAGCCATCCCCTTCTCCATCACTGCCTTGCGGTTTTTAACAAATGTTCTATATTCTTCCCTAGTCCTATCGATCTCATTTTCTACGGTGATTACAGCAGCTTTATTTCCTCTTTTTCTAACCTCATCTAGTTTCAATTCAAGAGTATCTAGCTTGTCTCTAAGGTCATATTTTTTTGTAATTAATTCCTTTTCGATAGCCAAATTTCCTTCCCTGATCTTGTCTATCGATGCTATCTTTGAGAAAGGGCCTAAAAATGTTTTAGACAAGGTGTTTTTCAACGTGTCCATAAAAGAAGCTTCAAATAAAGGCTGTCCGAGCCAATTGGATATTTCTTCTGAAACAAGCTTGTCCTCCGGGGAGTTAAGGTCTCTTTCTAATAAAAACTTATTGAAGCTGTTAATTCTTTTCATAGTCAACTTTGAGAATATTTACTTTATGTATATATCCCCACACAAAAAGAAAACCCCAGGCTTTCACCTGGGGTTTGATTAGAGTGTTATACTAGGGCTTAAGATAAACCGCCAGTAGGTACATTTACGTGGAAGCAGAAGTACATAGTTTCTGGGTGGAAACCAGCTTCTACTAGAGCGTAACGAGACTTAACCGCAATCTTAGGAGACATAGTACCTTCTGAGATTGTTTGGATAGACTCAGCCATCATGTAAGGCATGAACTTAAGTCCTGGTTCGTCGTCGCCACCTTTTCTTCCGATAAGAACTCTGTTATCGCTGAACGTCATGTTCTGATCAACGTATACAGTCATACCAGCAAGCGAACCTACAGGGTAAAGAGTACCGTTGTTTTGAGTCAACGTGTTAGAGAACGGAGCGAAAGTGAACTGAGAGATATCCTGAAGTGCACTTGCAACGTTAGCGTTAGTAACGATGAAGTTAGCAGGACCTCTTCTTCCTCTGTTAGCTACTACGTTAGCACCAGCAAGGATTCTAGAGAATAGTCTTCTCTGAAGAGTTGACAAGTTCTCGTAAGTTCCTGAAGCAGGACCAGCAGTACCAGCAAGAGTAAGACCAGTGTCGGCTTTACCTACGTAAGAAGGGATAGTGTAAGAACCTGCAGTACCACCGATAACGAGGTTCAAGTTCAAGTTTTGTCCTTCTGTAGTGTAGAAGTCGTAGTGGTTAGACCATCCAAGAGCAAATGCTCTAGAAAGGATGTGCTTGTTGATAGCTTGCGAAACCTCGTTTACAAGAGCGTTCTCGATCATAGAGATTACGTCGATACCGAACTGCTTGTTAAGGTCTTGGATTTGCTCTGTAGTAACAGAAGCAGCTACTTGGAAAGTGTCAGCCTCTACAAACTTAGTGAATGTAGAAAGACCCATTGATTGGTAGTAGTTAGCCTCACCTACGCCTCTAAGCATTGGGTTGTAGGTCTTAGTACCATCTACGAAAGGACCTTGCCAGTTTTGGTCGTTGTTGAAACCAGCACCAGAGAAACCTTGGATGTGATCCTCAAGAGCTTTAACCAATTCCGCTCTTCCTGTTGTAGTACCAGCTTCAGAACCATCAGGAGCAGTACCAATTTTAGAAGCACCACCGTCAAGTACAGCAGCTACTGTTTCACCAGCTGTTAATCCAGTAATTTTGAAGATTGGGTAACCATCAATTCTAGAAAGACCAACAAATTCACCAGTGATATAAGCACTTGCTGAAGAAGCGTTAGTGATGTAGTAAGTTGTACCAACTGCGAAAGATGCAGGGTAACCAGCTGCTGGAGATGTCAAAGCAACTTTGATCATCGCAGGAGCAGTAGCAAGAGCGTCTGCAGCTGTAGTACCAGCGCTTGCAGGACTGATCTTACCGCCAGCGTATACGTAATCTAAGTAAGAAAGTACGCCGGTAGGACCTGACATAGGGATAACTGGAACGATGTCAAAACCAACAGTCTTCGCAGCAACCTGAATTGCAAGTGGAAGAAGTGAAGGGAATTTGTCACCAGATCCTTGGTTAGCAGAGTTGTAGAAAGCTGCGTTAGCTTGTGTACCTACTGCGTTACCAGCTGAGTTATATCCACCAGGATATGCGGGTGGTTGTACGGCACCCATACCGTTTACAACTGCTAGAGATTGGTATGCACCAGCAGATTCATTTAATGAGTGGTAGTGGCAATATTTGCTCAACCACTGCTTTTTTTCGGTATCTACGATTCCAGCCTTCTGCTCTACGATCGGGCCCCAGGTATCGAAGATTTCCGCTTCGTTGATTAGTTTCATGATTTTACTAATTTTTTTTAGGGTTTTTTGTTTTTAGAATTTTCCTTCAAGAGACTTAGCTACCCAATTGAGATAATCAGAAGAATATCCCTGAGGAGCTTTGTTTACTGAAGCTTCTGTTGTTTCTTGGCTTTCTTGAAGCTTTTGTAGTCCAACTGGCTTAGCACCAAGCTGACGAGTTGACCAGAAGTTCTTGATCTGATAAGGGGTATTCAAATTGTAGAAGTGTGACTGAGCAATAATAGATTGCTTTTGTCCTTCATTCAAAGACTCCCAAATTGGAGCGTAATCCTCTGGCATTTCATCAATAAATTTGTGACCTGATGTTGCTGCCTGTGATACTGTTTCGGCTTCGTTAATTGCCTGATCTGCTTTTTGAGTTTGAGCAGTCGGCTGAACTTGCGCTCTAGCCTCGTTTATGTTATTCTCAGTCTTCTGTGTTTTGACTGATTCAATTAGAGAATCGATTTTGCTAGATAAATTAGTGTAATCTCCGGCAAAACCAGACTCGACCAATTCGGTTTTAGCAATCAATTCCGCATTTTCTCTCGCACTTTCGTTAAGTGAAGGAGCTACGGATCCTTTGATGCTTTCAGAAATAGACTCAGTTTGAGAAATATTTCCGTTTAGTTTTTCAGCAAGATAATCCGAATATGCAATTCCTTTATTAAGGTTTTCTGCAATATATTCAGAATAGTTAAGACCTTGCTCAAGTTTTTCTCCAATGTACTCAGAGTAAGCAATACCTTTATCAAGGTTTTCTGCTAGATACTCGGAGTAAGCAATTCCTTTGTCAAGATTTTCTGCTAGATACTCTGAATAAGCAATGTTCTTATCAACATTTTCTGCTAGATACTCAGAATAAGCAATGTTCTTATCGAGATTTTCTGCAACGTATTCTGTGTATTGAATACCGTCGTCTAGTTTTTCAGCAAGATACTTAGAGTAGTCAATAGCTTTATCAACGTTCTCTGCTACATATTCTGCGTAAGAAATTCCCTTGTCGACGTTTTCTGCTAAGTACTTAGAATAAGAAATTGTCTTATCTAAGTTTTCTGCTAAATACTTAGAGTAAGTAATACTTGAATCTAGATTTTCAGCTAGATACTCTCCGTATTGAATAGCGCTTTCTAGATTTTCAGCTAAATACTCAGAATATTTTTCCAACTTTGCCACCCTTTCTTCAAGAGCTGCTGTTGATTCAGTATTGTTTGATTCAGCAACAGGCTGAGTGTTTTTCATTTCAGAAATCTGCGTTTCTAGCTCTTCCATCTTATTTTTCAAAAAGATTGAATATTTATTGAGCTCGTCGGCAGTTACATATTCTTTGTTGGACTCCATAACGTTGGATTTATTTTTTTCTTGATTGAATATTTTTTCGAATTCTTCGTTATTTTCAACTTTATATATCTTCACTCCAGATTCATTTTCTATACCCAGAGACTCGTTTACACATTCAAGATTGTTTAAAATTGATTTTTTTGATCTTTCTTCTATCTCAAAAGAATTAAAACCAGCGCTTTCATATACTCTTTCAAGCTGAGCATCCTGAAAACCTGGATCTGCTACCAGATCATATGTAAAGATCTTCTTGATTTGAACCTTCTTGTCTGGACCAACATTTCCTGCTGCCCTTGAAGAAATAGAAAGAGGTATTCCAGCATCAACCAGTTTTTTAGCAATTTGTCCAGCTGGAGTGTCAAGCAAACGAACTTTAATCTTTAAAACTCTTCCGTCCTTATCGTAAATAAGATCTTCAATAACATGCGAGATGTTCTTAAGAGAAACGTCAAATTTTTCAGGGTGGTCCAACTCGCCAACCAATCTCTTCTGGTTGATCTTGTCTTTTAGGTAATCTAGGTGAGGTAGATATTCCCCTTCCTCATAGATTCTATTGTTGTTGTTTTCCTTTCCAAACTGAGCTGCTATACCTTGTAAGATGTAATCTTTACCTGATTCAGAATCAGATTTAGAAACCTCCAGATTTGTATTTTGCTTCTCTAGGATGAAAAGAAGGTTCTCATTTAATAAAGAAAGTTCGTTCATTTCTTGACTTTACTATTATTTAACTTTATATATCCTTTCCGTTTTCGGAAAATCATCGTTTTTTTAGTTCTTGTAGGATATACCATCTTCAACAGACTTGGCGAAATCAAGAGCTGATTGGAAACCTTCCTCTCCTCTTCTAACTACTCTCCTTCTTTTTCCTGTTGGCGCAAAACGATTGTTTAGAACTACGTTAATTGGTTCGCTGTCCTTATCGTATCTAATCTTAACACTAGTAATTGAATCCCAATCATTAATGTTTAGTTCCCTTTTTAGTTTTTCTGTTGAGAATTCATCAAAGATGTTTATTCCACCGTCAACGTCTTTATCCTTGATAGTTAAAGAACCCGATTTGCTTTTGATTTGCACATCTCCTCTGGTTGTTTCAACTTTCTTGCCTATCGTATCAACATCATCAATATTAATTTTTTCAGAGTCTTCTGGTTTAGTTTCTTCTGTAGTGTCCTCTTCTTCTTCCTTAGGAGGAGTGTACGTCATCAATCCATATCTTGGGTCCCTTAAAGAGTTATCTGAAGCGGTTTCAACCAAAACCGGCTGGTTAACATTGGGATCAATACTTTGTTCGCCAACTAAGAAAAACTGGAATTCATCAGGGGTTCCTATCTCGTCAGGATTAACATAGGAGATGTTATTGACTCTATAAGCAATGATTGGGATTTGATTGTATCCAGTCCCAGTCAGAGCTCTCGAAGAAGCAATTGCATTTTCTAATTCATCATCATAGTTATCCGTGGAATTCTCCTTCTTGTCTTCCTCTTTTTCTTCCCTTTGCCCCGGATCATTTTTAACACCAGATCCTATTGGTTCGGGCGATACGTCTTCTTTCATAATTGAAGATGAGAAATCAGAAAAAGACAAAACTCTAGATTCATTCATAAGGTGTGAATACGAAAGATTTGTGGTTGATATGTTCTCCTGCACGGAATCTCTCGTCATCGGAACTAATTCCTCCAGATATGTCTCATTAATTTCGTTTGCGCTAAGCAAACTTCCAGTAACATTCACATCCTTCCCTTCCTTATTAACGTAATGGAATTCGTATCTGTTTTTGGCTTCCGATGGGACATAGATTGGGCTAGATGGGCTTTCTGCATATGCCTCTTTCATTTCTTCCCATTTGGAATATCCAACGAAAGAAGTACCTATTGTTAGCTGAGTTATATCATTGATGATGATAGTCTGGAACTCTAGGTCATCGTTATCTAAATATCCTCTTTCGAACTTGTCCTCATTACTAAAAGAAAGTAGCATCAGATCATTGTCCTTCATTACCTTCTCGAATTGCTGAGAATTTATCTGAAGAACCAAGAAAAGTGATCTGTCGTTGAAATCTCCAAGTTTCACAATTTCCATAGTTGTTCTGGTGTCATCCTTACTGAATGTTAGTAGATCTAGAACAAATCCGAATCCTCCTCCTCCGCCATCGCTAGTCCAACACAGGGTGATTGATTTTCCGCTTGGAATATTTTTTGGTGTAAAAGTTCCGTAAGCAAAATCATCAACTTCAGAATATCTAGGGGCTTGCTTACTGCTCATCCAGTTCCAGATCTGATTCACACCGGATCCAACAACGGATACCGCTGCAATTATCCATCCAACTGGATTGGAGGCTTCAGCAGCTATAAGTCCACTTCCTCCTGCAGCTCCTGCCGCTTCTGCTCCAGCAATTGCTGCTGCCGCTCTTGCACCACCTTGGGCAACAAGTCTTTGTGCAGCAGCTTTTGTGCTTGCCTCTGCTGCACCTTTTAGTAAAATCCCTCTACTGGAATATGCAAGACCACCTTCAACGAAAGCTCCAGAGGGTAGGGTAACTCTAGCAGCATTTGCTACGGTAGCAGCTCCTCTTCCTCCAGTAAATGCCTTTGTTGCAAAACTTTTTAAAGCGTTCCAAGATGACTTGACAGCGGATCTGGCGCCTCCAGCGCTTTGTACTGCGTCATGTATTTTCTTGGCATTTCCAAAATTTTGATAGATGTTTTTTGCACCTTTGTACAATCTCCATCCCATCCACATACTTCCTGCCACTTGGGCAACTCCATAAAGAGCTGCTAAAGTTGCGCCTCCAATAAGAACGTCCTTCGCATATTCCGCAACTTTGTTCATGTAGGATTCTGTAGATTTAATCTCACCAACAGGAATACTGTAATCAACCTCAGCAAGAATTACACCACCGGTTTCGCTGATTTTTCTGAATCTTAAAGCCTGCCTAGCTTCGGGGACTGGGTTACCATCTTCAGATAGAGGATCAATTACTATTGCATATCTAGTTCCTTTGTCGAGGTCCTCTATTTTTAAAGAATCTAAAAACTTACCCTCGTCAAGAAGTTTTTCTATAGCGTATCCGAGCTTAATGAATTTCTTGGTAACAGCACTAGATCCGGTTCCTTCAGCTTCTAAAATTGCAACATATTCGGAGAACGAACTTACTGATTTTCTTTCCCAAATGTTATTTACCTGGTGCTCGAGATATCCGCTTGCCGGATTTTTAGAGGTTACAATTCCTTCGATTAACCTTTCAGCTTTTTCGTATCTATAATCGACTGATTCAGCTTTCCATTCTCTTGGATTATCCTTAAGCCACTTTTTCCACTTGTCTGTGTATGCCCACCACTGGAAATCGTTGAGGTCCGTTTCTTCACCCTTTAGATCGAGTGGAATTGACATAAGTGGGAAAATGTTGGAATTCTTATTCGAAGGCATGCCTTTTATGCTACCTTTGTATTCCAATCCCTTACGAAAAACTAAAATCATCTTTTCAATTTTTATTCGGAATAAATCCTTGCATAAGCCTGCGATAGCAGATCTATGATTTTACCTATATATCCATTATTTCGAAGCAACTTAAAGGTTAAGTTGCCCACTGAGAATTCTCCATCTTTGGCAAGGGATTCCTTTCTCATCTTTTGAATCTTTTCCTTTAGCCTTACCAATCTCTTGTACATTTCTTTTGCTTCCTTTGGCAAAGAAGATGATGTAACAAGTTTTGCTTCTAGCTCGTTTATTTCAGCAGCGTAAGCTTCGTATTTTTTATTCACATCCTGCTCATCCACTGTGGGCGGATCAAATTGAGGCTTCTTTACCCATCTATTATCTTTTAATGAATAAAGACCAGTAGAAGTATGTGGTTCGTTTACATCCTGAAGATAGAGTTCAACGTCATGATCCCTGATGATTACATCATGGCGAAGATTCCACATGAATCTTATTCCATCTACGGCCGCCTTTAAAACGTCACGTGGGGAATCGATCTTTTTAAAATCGACAAGCACATGGACATCAAGGTCAGACTTGTCTGTGTAATTATAATTTGCCAGGGATCCAGTGAGCTGGATATCTTCAATTGGAAGATCCCCGAGAAGATCTCCAAATTTAGAATAAAAATCCTCGGAAATTCTAAGGAGTTTTTTTCTAACTATTGGATCAAAAACCCATCTAGTTTCACCTTCCTTGTCTTTGTATTTGTCCCAGAACTTCAGATTAAGCTCGTCATTATAGAATGACCCAATCTTGTTCTCGAACAGAGAAAAATCTTTAAAACTTAAAACTTTGACCACAAAAAAGGGATTATTTGAATATTATATATCCAAATAATCCCGATAAGATTTAGAAGAGGCCTTATTTTATTTTGCCACCTTCAGGAGAAGATCAATTACAGTTTTGACATCTCTCTCACAATATTCTTTAATTGTTTCTAAATCACCGCCAGACCAAAAGTGGTCACTAACCTTCGATCCATCCATATCCTCCTTAGGTGATTGGATTCCAAGAGAACACGATAGGAGATCTAGTGAAAGATATTTCTGTTGGCTCCAACTACCAAAAGCAAATATTTCAGATGTATCCAAGAAAGGTATTTCCCAGGGTTTCTTATCCCATATAACCAAATTTCCAGGGAGATCCATTGACGGATCGGTGTAAATCATTCTTTTACCCAAACACGGTACATCAAATCCTTTAATATTATGTCCAGCTAATTTCATCCCCTTTACAACGGCATTACCAAAAACCTTAGCAGATTTCTGGAGAATATCTGACTCGTCTTTACCATAAAAGGATGTCATTCGTATCTGTCCGTTTTCCTGCAGTACTCCAAAGGAAACACAAACAATTCTAGAGAATTCTGGCTCTAAAGTAGCTTTCTCCTTATAAATCTGAGAATCATTCAAGCCATGCATTTCCTCATAAGCGGTCCTATAGTATTTAGCTCTGCGTGACCATAAAGATGCAAGTCTAGGATTTTCTTCTTCAAGGGATTCAAAATCTTTGAATCCTGTTGCTGTTTCCACGTCCAGGAAAAGACAATTTTCTAAAACTCTTCTACTTATCATATTATTCTATTTTCCATTTGGGGTCATACCAGAACGTTCTATCGTTCCGGTCTAAAATTTTTTCCATCTTACTGTTTCCGTAGCATTTCAAAAAACTAGAAACTGTTGAAACTTTACCGAAGGGGTTTTTCCAGTCTTTAATACTTCCTCCGCCTATCTCATAAACAAGAATAGGTATATCCCTACAGAGAGAGAAAAGTTCCCATCTATGTTTTTCTATAAATTCTCGGGCAGGTGTAAATGGATTGGTCTGTGGGATCCGGAAAAGAATTTCGGCTCTCAAATAATTTCCAATCCCGTTGAAAAATCTTTGGTCCATCAGGACCTCATATATTGGATTATCAAAAAGTTTAAGGTGTAGATTCTGGTTTATGTTATTACAAAATCTGAAATAATCAGTAGTTGGATCTGGTCCTCTTTTAGAATTCCACAATCCCCAGTTCCATTTACCAAATCTTCTGATATCAACGAAAGCCAGATGTCCGCCATCGGAGCAATTGAAAAAAAGATGCGTGTGCTTGATGGATGTACCCTCAGGAGCCCATTCAAATCTACCACCCATTCCCATTGTCATCATCAAATTCTTAACCTGTATTGGATAATCGCTAGAAAAATTAGAAGATGTTGAAAGGGTAAGCATAAGTTCCTTCCCTCTAGACTCTGCTTCAATTTGAAACGGAAAAGTTACATCGTCCTCTATGTCTTTCCACTTGTGATCTGGGTTTTTTGTTATGGAAATGAAAGTCTTTCCTTCCACGACACTATTGACGTAATCTGCAGTGAGTTTTAATTCTGCTAATTCTGGCATTCTGGAATTTTATCCAAATCTAAGCAACAAAAACGAGGTAAAAAAATTATTTCTTATCGATTTTGTTGATAACCATTGGTTTGAGTGATATAAGATCCGATTTGTATCTTAGGCAAGCCTTTTCTTCAGCAGGGGTATCTAAAATAATGTCAATATCAAGACCAAAAGTTGGAACACGATATTTAAGAAAATCGGAGGGAGAAGGAGAAATTGGAATTCCATTTTCGTCAATTTCACATGACTCTGAGTGCACAAAAACCGGAGTCGTCGTATCAGGCCAAGTTGACACAGCAAGAAAAAGTGCTTCCCTAATAGAAAGCCCGCCGGTATTAAATTGATGAGGGAGAATTCTGAATACTATAGGTAATTTACACGAATAGAAAACTCCACTGAGCAAATCAGTCACAGAGAATAGACTTGGTTTCTCGTCATTACAAACCGAAAGTTTTTCAATTACTCTGGGATCTAGTTGATTTACATTTTCGCAAAACCTTTCCATTGTGTTCTTTCTGTTTCCATATGCACTCCCGACTCTTAAAACTATAGATGGATCGTGAATACCTATTTGATCCAAAAGAACAGATAGATTGGCCAGAATTCTTTTAGTACCATCAACCACTTCTGGAATTTGACTACCCATAAAAAATTGGGATGGTAGAAAAAACATTACCCTGTGACCTGTTTTTCGAACAAACATGAAAATTTCAAGGAGATACCTAGATTCATCCGAATCATCCTCTATATCATCAAAAACTGGAAGTGAAAAATTTTGAGGAATTTCTAGTGTAGTGATTCCAAGGCCAATTCCGTGATTGTGCTTAATTCTTGAATACAAAATATAGAGAAAATCAAGCGGATTGTTAATTTCGCCGGAATGGAAATCCCGGTTAATACAACCCATACGACTTAATTTTCTGCTTAGTATCATCTCTTTATTTTAGAGAGATAATCCAAGAAAGTTTCTAATTAACGGCTTCTATACCAAGTCTTGCGTTATTATAAACGGTAGGGGAGTTATAAACGTCAGCTGGTAGTGTATCCAACTTAAATCTGGAGATAATTTCCTTATGTCCCTTATCACCATTATCAACAAATTCAACGGTATCTGGTACCATTTCAAGAACTTCCTCAGAGTCCTTCTTTTTAGAATAAACTTGAACATAATACCTGTATGACTTGTTATCAGGAGCTCTTTCCGCTCTGACAATCATACCGGCTACCTTATCCTTCGAATTTATAGGTTGTCCAATAACTATGTCTCCAACCTGAAATTGAGAACCCTGAATTGTTCTTTTCCGGTTCGGATCCGGTCCTACGGAGACAGACAAGTCCTTATAAGGCTTATATTGAACCTTAAAGATACCATTAGCACCTCCATATCCGTAAGTATCTCCAAAGACACCCACGTCAAAAAATTCATTTATGGTTTTGATGTATCTCAAAGTTCAGTATAATATTTTTCTATTTATCTACTTTCTCTGTAGACTTTTTGATATCAAGTAACTCTTGTAGCTTTCCGGCTAACTCATAGTTTTCACTATCGAGAGCCTTTTGGAGCATTTGAGACAAAACTACCAGATCCATCGATTCTGGACCTTCTGACTCCTCAGGTCTAGCATCGATAGTTAAAGAAATTCTTTGCGGTGCATAAAAAACTTCCAATCTTGAAACAACTTTAAAATCTTCGTCCTCCGAATCTTCAAATTCTTCACCCTCTTCTTGCTCCCATATCAGATCCCAATCCTGATTAAACCAAAATATCATCCATTGTCCATAAACAAACTTAGATATATCATTGTTTACAACAAATCTAAGCAAAAACTTTAGCTCATTTTTAACATCATTTTTAGTAAGAGATTCTGAATATGGCTTTCTTTTTAAACCCGGTATAACCTCGCTACCTCCGCCAACTCCAAATTTAAAAACCTTGTTTACTTCAAAGATTGTATCCCAATCTAAGCTTTGCATTACCTTGTCTATTAGCTTCTGAAAGTCCTTTCTCATGTCTGTGGGTTTAAAATGATAACTTATATATCAGAACTACTTATTCGATAGATTTATCTGGTCCGCAATTGATTCGACCCACTCCTGGTATTTAGTAGGATAAAATTTCTTAAGATCAGATAGCTCCCTTTTAGATGCTTTAAATTTTTCTCGAATGAATTTTTCAACTTCAGGATCTACGTCCAGCACCTTATTTGGTTCCTTCTTAGTTTCAGACTTTTTAGTTTTAGTAAAGATCCAAGAAGGCATCTTTGTGTAATGGTTACTCAAAGTGTCATGCCACCAATCTATCACTGGTCTAGGTGAAATTTTAGTGTGGTTAAATTGATTAGCCTGGATCGGAAATTGGATGGACATGATTCTATTGATCATGAAAAAATTCTTGGTTTTATCATTCCTAGAAACCTTGTCCCAATCTTTTTTCGGTTTAAAGATTGTTTTTACTATATCAAATAATTCCATTACTATTTAGAAATTTTTAAAAGGATCAAATTGGCTAGGGGCTGAACTTTTAGCTACCCAGGTTGTACCCTCTAGAATTTTTACACGATCTAAAGTAATTGATTTCTTAGGCAGTGAAATTCCTCTCTTCAATTCTTCGACAGATCTAGTTATAACCTCCATAGGAATAACAGTCTTATCTAGCCACATTAATTTGTAATTTCTCTTGAGATTTTCGGAGGCTTTTAATCTGTTCTCCGTGTTGTCAATCTCTTTGATAAGGCGCAGAGAATATCCGGATATCCAGTCCAAAAATTCTTCATCTTGGATAAGCTCAGCAAAGGGGGTTTCCTTCCATCTAGTCTCCTGCAAAGAACCCAAAATAGTTTCTGCCTTTTTAGGTGTAACCCTAATAGCTTTTCCGTTCAAATCGGATTCCCAGATTCCAGGGACTGCATCTCCCTTATCACCGATAAGCATTTTTATGAAAATGAAGTCACGGGGATTTATTTCAGAAACCTCATTCTTTTGTACGAATTCCTTCATTTTTTCTTTGTCTGGATCCATTACAGAGCTCATTTCAAAAATAGATGGTTCCTCCTTTTTATTGAGCCATCTATCCATCCAGCCCTGAGGTACTGAAAGTGTATTCTTTTTAGAATTTGCATTCCATACTATTGTCCAGCTATCATTCTTCCATCTTGCTAATTGGTGCATATCTTTGTCGCCGGAAAGGATGATACAATTCTGACCTTTAGTATTTAGGTAATCTGCCCAGAAGTAAAGTAGATCGTCGCCCTCTGCTCCGGTTACCTTAGAAAAGATAAATCCCATTTTTTCCAGATGGTTACCAAAAGATTCTAGCAAATTGAAGAAAACAG